>Ga0302324_100000612_pt1 | contig 91420 bp, 88 predicted proteins | sample Palsa_T0_1_FD_201949 | JGI IMG/M metagenome (GOLD analysis project Ga0302324, IMG submission 201949) | Peat permafrost microbial communities from Stordalen Mire near Abisko, Sweden - Palsa_T0_1 | ecosystem: Environmental > Terrestrial > Soil > Palsa > Peat permafrost | place: Sweden: Abisko...
TCGGAGTCCGCGTTCTGATCCGTGCCGGCGAGCTTGGCAAGTTGGACCTTGAGCGCGGCCAATTCCTGTTCTGCCATCACGATGTGCGGATTGTCGTCGGTAGCATAGATGCGCATGCCCTGAAGCTGAACTTCTTTCGCTGAAATCTGGCCACGCAGAATTGCTGCGGATTCGATTAAGGACTTCGCCTGGCTGTCGACTTGAAGCGCTCCGGTGGTTTGTTCGGTGTGCTTCATCGTCTCTTCGGCCGCGGCAAGGCTCTCGTTTGTCTCGCGCAGCTGTTGCTGGAAGAACGAGCGGCGTTGCGATGCTTCGGTGATGGCCAGATTGGCAGAAAGCTTGCGAAACTCCTCAACGTAATCGTTGGCTATCTCGGCAGCCTCCTTCGGATCTCTATCCGTCACGTTGATGGTGATCAGTCCGTCTCTGCTTCCGAGCACTACTTTGGAGTGTGCCTCGAATGCGGTGCGCGCAGCCGACATTGTATTCTTGCGGTACCTTGTCATAAGCCCTAAACGCTGGATCAAGGAATCCTCAACGGTCCGGCTGCGAAAGAGCGAAACATAAACATCGCTGGGGCTCTTGATTCCGAGAGTCGCGCCGCCAGCGCCACCGGCGCCACCGAATTGGCCCAGCAGGACGGAACTCGAGGGGGAATTCTGGCCGGGCGGCAGGACCAGCGTGGTCGCCGTGTACTTGCTTGGAAGGATGAGCACTGTGATCGATGTGGCAATTGCTACAGACAAAGTGAACAAAAGGATGAATTTCCGTCGCATCGAGAGGATGATCAACAGGTCCAGAAAGTGGACTTGATGCTCTGACGCAACTTGCTTCTCTCGCTCTTGAAAGTGCTCATTGTTCGATCCCAATTGCATCCTCGCTCCTTCGGCATACCCATTCTACTTGGGCCTGGGGGCAGGTTCGCTGGCAGGCAGCAGGTCTTTCGAGAAATCCAGCCAAGGCCGGCGTTTCATGAGCGTTCCGGGGCCGGCTTCCCCTGATCCGGTCGATAATTCATCGAAACAGATCTCTTCCATGCAGCCAAGAAGAGCAGCCTGCGGCGTGCGGCGCCAATGCCAATCCCTGCGGTTGCCGGACGGGAATCGGGCCAGTCTGCGTCGGAAATGGTTCATCCATTCGCTGCAAATTCACCGCAAGACCACACGTTGATTGGAAGTAGCGCATGGAACTCTCTTCCGCTTGTCGAACAGGATTTACGGAATCTACCATCGGGTAACAGTTTTAGTTGACTCAGGTCATCTTGCAACTTGAGCTGCCGCACGAATGGCACATCGAAGGGCCTTGGAGCGCTGCGCTAAGACAATTCAGCACGGTACAAGGCATTCATGCAGATTCCACATCTGTGAAGCGCAAAGATTGGTTGCCATAGAGGGCTCAAAGCAGGAAAATAGAGTACACCTATGAAAAAGCGGCATTTCGCGTCCTTGGCGCTGTTACTTTTAGCGGCCTCTCCATCATTTTCGCTGCAGAACCCACCAGGGGGTCAGTATGGAGACGTTCAGCAAAGTTACTCCGCCAGATGCGCGGACGCCCTGTTGGCCCCAACCGTCGAATGCGCACAGAGTGAGCCATCCAGTTCCCGCGAGACCTCCGGTTCTGCATCCACCATGCCTCAAGGAAGAACGACCCCGGCAGCGTCAGATGACGCCCTCCTCGGGGCAGGAAGTGCGTCTCGCCTGCAGGATCATCCTTTGCCGCCGGATTTGCCCAGCGAGTTCCAGAAGTTTGTTGCCGCCACGACGGGAGAGTTGCTTCCCATTTACGGTGTGAACCTATTCAACAATGTTCCTTCCACATTTTCTCCCAGCAATCTGGCGCCGGTTACTCCGGAATATGTCATCGGGCCGGAAGATGAGTTGCGCGTCCGTATCTGGGGGCAGATCACATTTGGCGGCAATCTTCGCGTGGATCGGTCAGGCAATATTTATCTTCCCGAAGTCGGCATTGTGCATGTGGCGGGATTGCAATTCTCTGCCCTGGATCAGCATCTGCGCCAGGCCATCGGCCGGACTTATCGCAATTTTGATCTTTCCGTGGACATTGGACAGATTCGTTCTATGCAAATCTATCTCACGGGAGAGGCTCGGCGTCCCGGGGCATACACGGTCAGTTCCCTCAGTTCGCTTATCGATGCTTTGTTTGCAAGCGGCGGCCCATCTTCGCAAGGTTCGCTTCGCCACATCCTGGTTAACCGGGATGGAAAGACCATTGCCGATTTTGATTTGTACGCGCTGTTGATTCATGGAGATAAATCGAAAGACATCCGGCTGCTCCCCGAAGACGTCCTTTATATTCCGCCTGCAGGCCCCCAGGTTGCCATTACTGGGAGCATCCGCAATCCCGCCATCTATGAACTCACTGCGAGCGAATCCATCGGAGATCTCATTGAATCAGCCGGAAAAACCACGGCAATGTCTTCCACTGCGCGCATCTCATTGGAGCGCGTGGGGCAGGATCAACATCGCCAGGCGATGGAGTTCGGTTTGGATGCTCGAGGTTTAGCTGTACCCCTTGCCGATGGCGATGTCTTGCGGATTTACCCCATTCTTCCTGCGTACGAGAAAACGGTGACTCTGCGTGGGGATGTTGCGAATCCCGGACGCTTTGGCTGGCGGCCGGGCATGCGTCTCAGCGATCTGATTCCCGATCAGGATTCCCTGGTTAGCCGGGACTATTGGTGGAAGCGCAGCCATCTTGGATTGCCGGTGCCGGAATTTGAGTCCACGGTCTCGGAAGCCGCGCGGAATCAAAATAGCAGCGATGCGAGCCGCCCGGCGTTCGACGCATCCGTATCGCAAGAGAAGCTCAGGTCCTCTTTGACGCAGGAAGCCCAGCAAGACTTTCCCAGGGCTGAATCCGCGCCGCCAAACCAGACGGGGAACACGGGGACCATCGGTTCCCAACTCGCGCAGAGGCCCACGCCAAACGGCGCAGTGCAATCCAGGCGGAACGATGTGCGCCTGTCGATCCCAGAGGTCAATTGGGACTACGCGGTGATTGAGCGCGTTGACCCAGCGACGTTGAGGACCTCGCTGGTTTCGTTTGATTTGGGAAAGCTGGTGCTCGATCATGACGCCGGGCAGAATTTGGCTCTGATGCCCGGTGACACCGTCACCATCTTCTCCCAGGCGGATATCCGTGTTTCGCTCGCCAAGCAAACCAAGTATGTGGTTTTGGAAGGCGAGTTCGTCCATTCCGGCGTCTACAGTGTGCAGCCGGGCGAGTCGTTGCGCGATCTGGTGAGCCGCGCTGGAGGCCTCACTGAGAAGGCTTATCTCTATGGTGCGGAATTCACGCGTGAATCGACGCGATTGTTGCAACAGCAGCGCATCGACGAATATGTTCGCACTGTAAGTGATAACGCTGTACGGGGTACGCAGGCGCTGGCTTCGTCAGCATCCAGCCCCGACGACGTATCTGCCTCCAGGGTCGCAGCACAGGAATTATCCGCCCGGCTCAGCCAGATTCGGGCAACCGGACGCATTGTTCTCGAGTTTCGCGCCGACGCCTCTAACGTCAATGATGTGCCCGCGCTCAGCCTCGAAAATGGTGATCATTTTGTTGTTCCGTTCGTTCCCGCAACCGTCAATGTTGTTGGAGCAGTCAATGATCAGAATTCATTCCTCTTTCAGCATGGGAGGTCAGTGGGCCACTACCTTGATTTGGCTGGAGGCCCGAATCGCAATGCGGATTGGCGTCACTCCTTTGTCATTCGCGCCGATGGATCCGTGGTTAGCGGCCCCGGCGGAAATCGTCTAAGCCTTTGGAGCAGCAGCGCTTTCAAGCAGTTGCGTTTGAATCCAGGAGACACGATTGTTGTGCCGGACAAGACATTTCGTCCGTCGGCGCTGCGCGGCGTTTCCGATTGGACGCAGATATTCTCCCAGCTCGCTCTTGGCGCGGCCGCCATCAACGTTCTTTAACTCGCTTCTGCACCGTCGCTGTGCTGAAATCGTGGCCGGCGATCGAAGGATTCGCCGATTTCCGAAAAGAGTTGCTCGTCGCGATACACTGACATAATCTGGATGGCGCCTGAGGAGAACCGATTTGAAGAAGATTGCATATCTAGCTCCGGTCGCATTTTTCTTTCTCTTAGCGAACATGTCCCTCCATCTGCAAGCGTAGGACGATTGAGGTTTGGCAAATGGTTCCATCCAGGGTGTCCAGTAGTTCCGTTCCTGCAAACACGAGTTCGTCTTCCGCACCTTCCCGTGTGAACCAGGGAACTGCCCTCGAATCTCATGCGAAGACACTTGCCAATCGAAGCCTGCTTTTTTGGTGTTGCCTAGCCCTGCTGGTCGCTTTGGGCACTCTGGGGTTGAGCCCACAGTTCATGTTCCTCTGGGACATTTGGACGACTGACCCATTGCGATCGATCGGGATGCTGATCGTGGCTGCAAGTGTTGTACTGCTTTTGCGCGAATGGCGGCAGAGTGGGTGGGAACTGCGAGGCACATGGTGGGGACTGCTGCCCCTGGCGATGGCCTTCTTCTCAATCGTATGCTCGCAGAAACTGATCTTCACCTGGGGTTCGGGACTTTTAAGATTCAATTTCTTAACAAATGTATTCCCCATCTCTTTCTATGCCTGTGGCGTTATTCTGCTCTTTGCCGGGCCGCGCGTTTTCCGGAGAGCATGGTTTCCTCTGGCATTGCTCTTGTGCGCGCAGCCCGTTCCGACCGCGTTCGTTAACTTATTGGACCTCCCGCTTCAGAACTTTTCCGCACATGTCGCACGATCCTTCGCGGCCCTGATTGGTTTTCCACCGACGAATCCGGGCCTGTTGAAGCTGATGTTTACGCCGGATTTCGGAATGTTCATCGCTCCCGGATGCGACGGCATGCGCGGCGCCGTTGCATTGGGATACACAGCTCTGATTGTCGGCTATCTGAAGCGTGCGTCGTTTGCGCGATGGTTCTTGTATGTTTCCGGCGCAGTGCTTCTGGGCCATCTATTCAATCTGATTAGACTCTGTGCCTTGGTTCTCTATTACCGAATCGCTGTGGGCCACAGTGCACTTCAATCGATGGCAACGCAGGCCGACTACGCCATCGGTGGCGTCCTGTTCGTCGTGGCTGTGGTACTTTTTCTCTGGGTCGGGTTTAGGAAAGAAAGCAAAGAGGCCGCGATCACAGAGATAGCAACTGCCCAAGCCACAGCGGACACCAGAAAGCAGCGGCTCATCTATTGGAAGGTTGCAGCCTTCGCCGTCTTAGTCCTAATCGTTATCGTCCCCGGCGTGCGTGCAATCGGCATGAACCGAGGGAGTCTGGTTGCGTCCATTCGCAAGGGTGAAGTCACTCCGAAGGAACTCGACGACCGCATGCCGAAGCAGCTTGGCGATTATAAGCTGAGCCGAGCCTGGCAGGAGATGCGGGGAAGCGTGCCGGTCATCGAGAGCGGGGCGTATAGAACGGATACATCGAACGAAATCACCCTCGGCGTATGGCTGGCGCCGAGCGGGCATAGCGTACACAACAGTTGGTTGACCCGCGGGGAATCACCACAGACACACACCACAACAAGCTTCGTCACCGCCGGACAACGAACCCTTTCCTTCGATACTGCCTTTTACGACGACGGGGTCACCGATAGCTTGACTGGCGACATTTACTGCACTCCCTCGATTTGTGTTTCGCTCCCGGAGAGCGCAGACGGAGTGCATTGGGGCGTGCAAAAAACGATTGATTTCTCGACGCGAGGAGAGCGTGCTGTTCCGATTTTCTTCGTAATACAAATGCCTCACACGGATGCGCCAGTCTCCGCCATTCAGAACAAACTGGTTGATGAGTCTCAGAGCTTCCTTCGCGACATCGATTTTCCCGGCCTGAGTGAAAAGTTCCAGTAGATCAGCCTGCTCAACTGTCCACCCCCAAAGGCTGCACCCTGGGAAAATCACTTTCCGAGACGAGCCCAGGTTGCTTCATTACGGCAGCAATCCAAACACCGCAACTGTAGATCCTGTGCCAAAGTAAACCTTTCCGTTCCCAACCGTCGGCGTGTGGAAGTTCCCCAGAATCTGGGCGGTTTGGTCACGATTCGCCGCAGCCTGGTTCGATGCGTAGAGCGTCGTGGAAAGATCCGAGGCGTCGAAAGCATACAGAACTCCATTTCCATTCGTCGGTTGGATCGCCCAGACGATTCCGTTGCTGGCGCCATTGGATGAAATGGTGAAACCCGAACTACCGATTACTGGTGTGGTGCTCATGGTGGCAGAAGTTGCCAGCAACGCATTGGAGATCGCGAAGGCCTTCAGGGTTTGGTTCGAGGGACACACATACACGTTGTTGTTGAAATATGCCGGCGTAGAGAAATTTTGGTTGGGAGATGCGGGGTTGATTGCAATCGTCTGGACAATGTCGTTCGACACAGTATTGAATTGACCCAGGTTTTCGCGATTGACCACATACATATTCCCATCTTTGCCAGACGTAACGGCGTATTGGTGCACCACAGATTCGTTATCCTTCAAATCCGGCAGAAGCAATAAACCCGCCGAGCCCAGATCCTCATCTTCGCCGTCTAAAGTCGTGGCGTTGAATGGCGTCCAGTAGTCGGCGACCGCCAGCGTTCCGGGATTTGTAAGCCTGACAACCGAATTGGGATAGTCATCGGCTCCGATTGTAGGGTCATCCCCGGTGTTGGCTGTGACAACGTAAATGGATCCCGCCGCGTCGGCGGAGGGACCCGCCCCACCGTTCCACATGCCTCCATTGCTGCTATCGGGATTCAGATCGATCACGCCGCTCCGAGCAAGCGTGTCTGCATTGTAAGAAATGAGCCATCCTGAATATTCCCCGCAGTCGCCATACTGGCCGCCAAATGCCACGTAGATGTTGCCTCCGGCCTCCAGGAGCGCCGGTCTGTTGCTCTGATCTCTCGCGCTGAATGTGACCACACCTCCGGAGGCATTTCCCCCAGTCCCCGGATAAGTGGCTGAAACGGTCGTCGGCCCTCCATACAGTTCGTTCCCGGTGGCCAGGTCCAACGCATGGATGCGGAAGAACTGACTCGTGTTGGTGGTGGTACTCATTGATTTCGCGACGGCATAGATTGTGTTGCGGCCACGATCGACGACGGGCGTGCCCAGGACCCCCGTGGTAGTAATATTGCCGCACGTTGCACCGGTTTGCTCCCTGAGGGCCGGGGCCTCTCCGCTTGGAATCAGCGACGTGCTCCAAAGAACCGTCGCTGAAGTGCCGCTGATGCTATCCGCATCCACCGCGTAAACCGTGCCATTCTCGGTGGCAAAGTAAATTACATTCTTCATCTGCCCCGAAATTGATATCTGGCCAACATAGAGGACCTCGCCATCAATCCGGCCATCGACGGTAAACTCTCCCACTTTTCCGAATGCCGTGGAGTTCACGTTCGTAGTGGTAAGGGTCGTCTCATTCGCGTTCAGCCCGCTCCGTGAATTGTCGTAGCGCCAGGTAACGGAGTCGCCGGGCAACGCGCCAGTGCCAGCGCTCACAGTGAACGCGAACCCGTTGCTCGCTTTCCCGCCCACAGTAACAACCACGTTTCCCGTCGTCGCTCCCAACGGCACGAGTGTGGTAATGCTCGCCGCGCTCCAGCTTGCCGGTGCGGCCGCCGTCCCATTGAATGTAACGGTGCTCCCGCCTTGTGTCGGGCCAAAATTCGTCCCCGTAATCGTCACCAAGGTCCCAACCGTCGCCGGATTCGGCTCGATATCAGTGATGTTTGGAGCGGCGGTGATGACCGTGAACGGATATCCATAGCTAGCCTGCCCGGCTACTGTAACAACCACATTCCCCGTCGTCGCTCCCACCGGCACGGGTACGGTAATGCTGGTCGTGCTCCAACTCCCCGGTGTGGCAGTCGTCCCATTGAACGTGACCGTGCTCCCGCCCTGAGTCGCACCAAAGTTCGCGCCCGTTATTATCACTATGGTCCCGACTGCGGCCGGGTTCGGATCGATGTTCGTGATGGCCGGCGACCCGGAGGAACCCGTTAGATTGGCAACGATGGGTGTAACCACCGGGGCGGCAGCGCCGATAAATTCGGTCAAACTGTTGATATTGGCATTGGTGACCCAGACATTTCCGGAACCATCGATGGCCACGCGCAGATTGAGATTCAGCCCGCCCTGGTAGCCGGTGGAGGGTGAGATCGGGGTACCAGAGGAGTTAAATTCGCTGAGGGCGCTGTCGGGATAGGGCGGAGACGTCGCGTTGGTTGCGCGATTCGCCACCCAGACGTTGCCTGCGCCGTCTATGGCGACGTCCTCGGGAATATTGAGGCCGCCGCCGGTGTATCCCGTTGAGCTGGAGATGGGCGAACCGGAGGCGTCAAACTTGCTGATACTGTTCGCGCCCGTCCCGCTATTCGCTACCCAGACATTGCCGTTGGCATCGATGGCGAGGCCCCAGGGATCATTGAGCCCACCGCCGGTATCGCCAGAGGAACTGGATATGGGCATGCCGGCGGACATGCCGGATGAATGGAATTCACTGAGCGCGCCGGCAGTGATGCTATCGGTGACCCAGATGTTTCCCGAGGCGTCAATGGCGAGGGAAACAGGATCATTGCCGATGCCGCCGCCCTGGTCTCCGGGCGGGCTGGTAATGGGCACGCCGGCGGAACTGAATTCGCTAAGGCTGGAGCCGACGTTGTTCACCACCCAGGCGTTGCCGAGGATGTCGAAGGCGATGGCGTAGGGGGCGTTGAGCCCGCCCCCGGTGTAACCGGAGGAGGTGGAGATCGGCACGCCCGTGGAGCTGAGCTCGCTAAGGCTGTCTGGAGTTACGTTCGCCGTCCAGACATGGCCGGATCCGTCGATGGCGATGCTGTAGGGGTCGACGATTCCGCCGCCGCTGTAGCCAGCGGAGGTGGAGATGGGTGCGCCCAGAGGACTAAACTTGCTGACACTGTTGGCGCCGCTCGCCGTGTTGCCGACCCACACGTTGCCGGAGGCGTCGATGGCAAGGGGAACTGGTGAATTCAACCCCCCACCGGTGTAGCTGACGGCGATGGTGAAGTCGTTGGGCGCGGCACTGAGCGAGGGCTGGAACGGCGAAGCTGGCGCTGGCAGGGGGTAGAGGTTAACGATGTTGGCGCCGGGGTGGTGCGCAATATTGATGGCCGCCGTCGCTGTATCAGTGGGAGTCGTGGCGCCGTTCATCGCATTGCTGAACAACGTGGTGCATGGCATCGACGACTGCCCGCTCGAGTTAATGCACGCTGCCAGAATGTTGGCGAGGGTGTTGATCTCGCTTTGCGGCACGGTTCCGTTGCCGGCCGGCGTGGTGGCCAGGGCCGCGCCCGTGCTGAGCTTCTCAAGATTCGCCACGGCGGCAAATGCATTGGCGATGCCGGTTTTGGCCGGCGCAGTCCCAGGACTCGATACATGCGTGGCGTCGATGGCGTAGCCGGCGATGGAATACGCCGTCGCGACCGTCGAGACCTCATCGATCAAGACAAACAATGAAGAGGAAAGTGTGCCGCTGGCTGGGCAAGTTCCCAGCCCGGCCAACAGCCCCGCTGCCAGGTTCGTTCCTGAGCCGGGGTTGCCGCCCACCGAGTAGAGGTAAACCTGCGCCGTCGTGCTGGGGCACGTGTAGTCGCCCGTGATCGTAAACGTGCCGTCTAAGGCGGAGGTAACGTAATAGTTGCCATTGCCGTCCTCGCTGGTGCCACTTGCGCTCTTGAGCAGCGATACCGAAGCGCTCCCGTAGCCGATGGTGTTGGCCGCATAAAGATACACGCGGGCGCCCGCAATGGGCTGCTGCCCACCGTGGATCTTGCCCTGCACGGCCACGCCGGGAACGGAACTGGGTGAATTGGTGGTTGAGACCGGCACACCCAAACAGCCGGTGAGAAGAAGCGCGCACAAGAACAGAACAAGCGCAAAGGATTTACGCACGACGGAAACTCCTTCTTGGCGGGAACTCACGCACCGGGATCTCCCGTTTGGCTCAGAGACATCGGGAACGATCACAAGAAACCCAATGAGGATGCGCTTGCAGACGCTTTTTCCAAGCGCAATGGTAACATGGCCGGCGATGTCGCCTTGCGGGATTCGAGGGATGACCGCCTAATGGTGTGTCCGGCTGCAAGAATGAGTGGGCGCGTGAAAAAGTTTCCAAAACCGCTCTTGGATCACAATGCCCAAGGCTTCAAAGGAGAACCAACGTGAAGAGGCTTGCATATCTCGTTCCGGTTGCGCTGTTCATTCTCTTATCGAATTTGCCCCTTCATGCGCAGGATGGATGCGTCGACTCGCCCGAGAATTCAACCGCGGTGTTTGGCGTCATTTCAAGCGTTGCCATCCTCGGCTTTATGCAATTTCGGAATCGCTTCGGATCCCGCAACAAGTAGCTGGCAGAGCCGGAATTTCCCGCGGCAACGAATTCAACCCCGAGCCGAGCAATTATCACGCTCCCAAGAGCGCGTCTTCGCCGACTCATAGATGTCCTTGCAGCCCTCGGAAATGTCGAGGCTCTCCCCGCCGCTGCAGCGCTTCCATCTTGGATCGGTCTTGGGGCACCCGGCAGAGTGGCGGGTGAACATGGTTATCCTTGTCGAGCTGTCTTCCCTTGCGATGCCGGCATCATCCTCTTTCCCGCAATTCTCCTGCAAAACGGCTTTTCGGGGCGCAACGAAAAGAGCCACCGATGGCCTGTTAGCGCCATCAGCGGCTCTGTTTTATTTCACTCAAACTATGGTTATCAATTACTAGCGGTACTTGCGCAGGACGCCGAGGACGCGGCCCTGGATCATCACTTCAGAGGCTTTGACGTAGATGGGCTCCATCTCGATGTTGGCAGGCTGCAGGCGGACCTGGCTGCCTTCGTTGTAGAAGCGCTTCAGCGTGGTTTCTGCGCCGTGCACCAGGGCTACAACGATTTCTCCCTGCCGGGCGGTGCGGGTGCGCTCGACCAGCACATAATCCCCGCTGATGATGTGCTCATCGCGCATGGAGTCGCCACGCACTTCGAGGGCGAAGACGTCGCGGTTGCCCACCACGTCGTGCAACGAGATGCTCTCCGGGTTTTCCGTGGTTTCAACGGGCTGTCCGGCAGCGATGCGGCCAGCCAGCGGCAGGCGGTCGCTGGTGCGTGAGCGGGTTCCCGGCGGCAGCACGTCGATGGAGCGGCTGCGGTTGTGGACGCGGTCGAGCAGGCCCTTTTTTTCGAGGTTGGTGATGTGTTTGTGCACGGTGGCCAGGCTTTTCAGCCCCATCCCGCGCGCAATCTCCTCAAACGACGGGGAGTAGCCGTTGCGGGTCACGAACGATTCGAGAAAGTCGAGAATCTCTTTTTGCCTTCGGGTGACAGCCATGGGTCGGATTATAGCGAATAAAAAGCGAACCATGTCAACTATTTTTTCGCTTGTTCTTCGCGGCGGTAGATCTTGTGCAAACTCTCATTAGCCCTGCGGCGTCAGTCCACTCCGGCAAAGGGTATTCCGATCAATTAAGAGGCACACATTCGATGTAGTCACGTTTTGAGGCGTGAACTTCATGCAGATGCTGCGGATATCTGTTCTGTATACAGCGAATTCCCTGCAAACACGCGCTGATATCTGCGGCGGTCCCATTTGGAACGGGACTCCTCGGCGCGCCCATTCCTGGAAACCTTCACCAGCATTTCTATCGCTAACCCTTGAGTTTCGCCTCTTTTCGAATGAAGGTGAAGGAGGGCACTTGATTAGCACCATCTCAGCCAGTTCTGCGGGCGGGCAAGGCACGGGCCGCGTTTGGGCCTCTCACAAGAAAGGCTGCCATGAGGTTATTGATCGCCGAGGACGACCGGGCGCTGGGGCTGTTTTTGAGCCGCGGCCTGGAGGCCGACGGGCACCGCGTTCGACTGGCATTCGATGGGGCAGAGGCGGTGGAGGCATTCCGCCAGGATATGCCGGACCTGACCATTCTCGACCTGAATATGCCGGTCAAGGACGGCGAGCAGGTGTTGCAGGAGCTGCGCGCGATGGATGCCGACCTGCCGATACTGGTGCTTACGGCGCGGCAGGAAGTGGATACGCGCGTGCGATGCCTGGATCGTGGGGCCGATGACCTGATGCTGAAACCCTTCAGCCTGCATGAGCTGCGGGCCCGTTGCCGGGCATTGCTGCGGCGCAAGCGGGAAGCCCGCCTGCAATTGCGCGCAGGAGACCTGGAGCTGGACCGCCTGGACCACACGGCGCGGCGAGGGAATCAGCCGATTGTGCTCACCAACAAGGAATTCGCGCTGCTGGAACACCTGATGCTGAATCGCGGCCAGTGCGTGTCTCGGGTGGAGCTTCTGGACGCTGTATGGAATCTGGAGCCGGCGCAGACCACCAACATCGTGGATGTGTATGTGAATTATCTGCGCCGCAAGTTAAAGGACCCTCCACCGGGACAATTGATCCGCACGGTGCGCGGCCAGGGTTACCTGGTGCCTGGCGATGCAATCGCACCGCTCAGCCTCCCAGAGGTTCTGCCCCCGGTTCCGCCCCGTCCATCCGCCGCCAGCCTGGTTGCCGAAGCGCTTTGACTCTTCCCGGCCCAACCGATCTTCAAGGAGAAACTTCATGCCAATGCCCGTTCCTGTGTCTCTGCTCCAACCCATTCCGCGCACGCGGACGCGAACCGCTCTGGTCGCGTCCGCCGACCGCAGCTTCCGCCAGCGCCTCACGGAAATCCTCACCGGGCTGCGCTGGCAGGTGCGCGAGGCCGAGAGCGGCGCGCAGGCCTGGACGGAAGCCGAGACCATAGCTCCCGAGGCCATTGTCGTCGACTCCTGGCTTCCGGACCTGGATATGGGTGAGTTTCTTACCGATTTCCGGGAGAAGTTTCCGCAGACGGACCTGGTGACCGCGGGCGGATCTGCCGAGAACAGCCCTCGCGGCCCGTATCGCCAGGAGCTTCTCTACGCCCTGCGCCGCTGCCAGGATACGGACACCGCGGCGTGGAATACAGCCCCCGCTATCGACAAGTTGCCGGCGGTTCTTCTACCCATCAATCCCGTTTCGTGGCCAGTCGCGGCGCATCGCGGCGCAGCTCCTTTCCAGGCCGCGACGCCGAGCTCGGTAGCCATCCCCTCGCAACCACCGAAAGGGATCCCGAACACTTTCCCGATTCGAGCTAATCCGACCCCTGGCCGAGGCGGGGAGCTTAAATCGGTTGACCGGCTACCGGAGCTGATCGGCGACGCCGCCTGCATGCTGGAAGTCAGCCGCCGCATTCGCCTGGTGGCTCCGCGCATGACTCCGGTGCTCATCGAGGGGCCCACCGGTTCGGGCAAGGAACTGGTTGCCGAAGCCTTGCACAGGCTCTCTCTTAGAAGCCGCAAACCTTTTGTTGCCATCAACTGCGCGGCTATCCCTGAAGCGCTGCTTGAAGCAGAGCTTTTTGGCCATACGCGCGGCGCGTTTACGGGCGCGATACAGGGCCGGGTGGGGCGGATCGAGTCGGCTGACGGTGGCACACTGTTTCTGGACGAGATTGGCGAGATGCCGCTGGCGCTGCAATCCAAGCTGCTGCGCTTTGTGGAGAGCAGCGAGTTGCAGCGAATAGGAGAAAACGAGACCATCAAGGTGGACGTGCGGATTGTGGCCGCCACGCATCGGCCGCTGGCTCAGCAGACGGAGACGGGGGCCTTCCGCGCCGACCTCTATTACCGGCTGGCCGTGTTCCTAATCCGAACCCCGTCGCTGGCCGAGCATCCGGACGATCTGCCACTGCTGGTGGACCACTTCATGCAGAAGATGGGCCGGGACGAGCCGGTAAAGCGCGTGGATCAACTGGCGCTGGCCAAGCTTTCCGCGCACAGCTGGCCGGGCAATGTGCGCGAACTCGAACATGTTTTGGAGCGGGCTGCGATTCTGGCCGGCGATGAGTCCGTGCTGACCATGCAGGACATCGATTTTGGACTTTCGGTGAACTAAAGAGAGAGAGGCGACGAATGAGCATGGAGATCGAAACTGGGCTGGGCGAACAGATTGGCCGCTATCTGGACCTGGCCACTGCGCAGATCAAGCTCACCGCGGCCAACATGGCGAACATCGACACGCCCGGCTACCGCGCGGTGGGGATGGATTTCGAGGCCGAGATGCGCGGGGCCATGGACGGCGTAGATCAGGGCCGGCCTCCGAGGCAGGTGCGGGTGCGTGAAGTCGATGGGCTGATTTCGCGGCCCGACGGCAACGACGTTTCGATGGATCGGGAGAGCCTGAACCTGGCTGAGGCGCAATTGAAGTTTAAGGTGGGTGTGTCGCTGTTGCGAGGGGAAAACCAGTTGGTTATGGACGCGATTCATGCGGACAAGTAGAGAAGCAGATTACAGATGACAGATGACATTTGAAACCTGGTTGCGAAGGAGCGAAAGCGATGAATCTGTTTGGAACGATGGAAACTTCCGGTGGCGCGATGCAGGCGGAGCGAATGCGGGCCGAGGTGGTGGCGGCCAATATGGCCAATGCGGAAACTACGCAGACGGCGACTGGCGGACCTTACCGCCGGCAGCATGTGGTGTTTGCCGCCGACCGGCCCGCGAATGGTTTTCTCAACTCCTTCACCGCAGCCTCGGGAGGGACCGCGGATTCGGAAGGTGTGTCGGGCCAACTCGCAACCGCGGCGTTGCCTACACTCAGTCTGCCCAACTCGGACGCAGTAGCGCCGGGGGTGCATATTGCGCAGGTGATCGAGGACACCGGGCCTCCGCTGAAGCGTTACGATCCCGGCCATCCAGACGCCGGCCCTGACGGCTATGTTTCTTATCCCGACATTAATCCGCTCACAGAGATGGTGGACCTGATGGGAGCGACGCGCGCGTATGGTCTGAACAGCGCGGCGGTGCAGGCTGAAAAGGGCATGATCGTGTCTGCGCTTGATATTGCAAAATCGTAGTTTCAACTCAATTTCCTACAACAATCCTGCGCGGCCCAAAGTTTGCGCACCGCACCTGCGGTTGAGCACCTGTCGCCCGGCCATGGCGATTCCATCTGCATTTTCAATGTTCGGGACTTGCGGATATTTCCATTTCCGGAGATTAGGTTGTACACAACGAATGGTGGACCTATTCGGGTCCACGCGTGCATGTGATCAATGTAGCTCACTCATTCATCGGGGAATCGGGAATCGCGTGGTCGCGCCGCGCGTTCGAGCGCCAATGCGCGGCCATCGGGGCAGCTTTACGGTGCGGCGATAAACGGCACGATGAGGCGTAGTGAGCAGGGGGAAGCAATGCAACTCATGTTGAATGCAATCAGCGCCGCGGTTCCAGCGCTCACGAATATGGCCGGTTCCGCGATGCCATTGGCCGCACCATCGGCTGCCGGCCAGGCTGCCGCACCGGCGCCATTTTCCGACCTACTTACTGATGCGGTGGGGCAGGTGAGCAAGCTGCAGGATCAGGCAGCGACCGCCGTGACCGGGTTGATGAGCGGCACAGGCGTCGATGTGCATCAGGCGATGATTGCCACGCAGAAGGCAAGCATGGCCTTTGAACTCACCCTGGCGGTGCGCAACAAGGCGGTTCAAGCTTATCAGTCGGTGATTGGGATGCAGTTCTAAAAATAGTTCATGAGACCGGCTTGATAAACAAATCACAGGGTTCGTGGAGACCATGGCCACCGGAACACAATTAGAGAAGACCGCGCCGGGAATGCCCGGTCAGCCACAATGGACGGATCGGCTGGCCGGTCTCTGGGTGCAAGGCAAAGTGCGCTGGGCCACAATGCTTCCCGCGCAGCGGAACTGGGCGCTGGGCGCCGCGGCCCTGCTGCTCGCTCTGATCGGCGGACTCGCGTGGTACGGCCTGCGCACCGACTGGCGCACGCTTTATGCGGACCTTGACCCCGAAGACGTTCGCCAGACCGGGCTGATTCTCGCCCAGGCGCAGATTCCTTACGACACGACAGCAAATGGCTCCGGCATACGTGTTCCGGCCGACCAACTGGACAAGGCACGGCTGGCGACCGCGGCCAAGGGAGGCGTCAAGAGCGGGCGGCTGGGGTTTGAGATTTTTGACAAGCCGAACTGGGTGGGCTCGGAGTTCGATGAGCAGGTCAACTATCAGCGGGCTCTCGAAGGGGAGCTGGAACACACGGTGGGTTCGCTCACCGATGTGGAATCGGCGCGGGTTCACCTGGTGATGCCGCACGACTCGTTGTTTCGCGAGCAGGAGCGGCCGGCCAAGGCGTCGGTGGTGATCAAGCTGCGCCATCGCAGCCTGGCCGACGGCGAGCCGGACGCGATTCGCAACCTCGTGGCCTCGGCGGTGGACGGGCTCACTCCCGACCGTGTGGTGCTGGTGGATGCGGCCGGGCACATGCCTCTTGGCCCCAAGACTGCGGACGCACAACGCCTGACCGCTGAAGAGGCGCTGGAGGAAAAACTGGTGTCGACGCTCGAGCCGGTAACCGGCGTGGGCAACGTGCGCGCATCCGTCACGCTGGACTACGATACGGCGGCAACGGAGGAGACGCAGGAGATTTACGATCCGAACCAGACCGTGACTCTTTCCATGCAGCGCACGGACCAGACAACCGGCCCGCAGGCGGTGGCCGCCGGTGTTCCGGGAACGGCTTCCAATGCGCCCAACTCGCAAGCGCTGCCGGTGTATCCGCAGCAGACTACGCCGCCGCAGTCGGCAAAAACGGAGTCGGGGACTTATGGAGCTTCGAAGACCACGCGGCATGTGGTGCAGAATCCGGGGAGAGTCCGGCGGCTGACGGCGGCGATCGTGGTGAACGACCGCATGGCGCAGATGGCGACGCGGAGCAAGGCGGCGGTGTGGCAGCCTCGCACCGCGGATGAGTTGCGCAACCTGACCGCGCTGGCACAGGCTGCGATTGGTTTCGACACGGCCCGCGGAGACATGGTGACGGTGCAGGACCTGACCTTCGAGGAAAACCGCACTGCAACGGCAGTCTCGCTCCCTGGGCAGGTGCTTAACACTGCGGAGAATTCGCCGGTTCTGGTGAAGTACGCCGCGCTGATGGCTGGGCTGATCGTGGTGCTGGCGTTCGGTGTGCGGCCGGCCTTGCGCCGCGCCGGGCAGGCGGCGTTGCCGGAAGCGAAGCTAATTGCAGGCGCGTTGCCGGCAGGAGCGGTTGCGCATGCGCAGAGTGTTCTGAAACCTCCGGAGGCGGTTGAGCTTGATCCGGAGCGGATCAGGGCGCAGGAGATTTATGACCAGGTAACTGGACACTTGAAACGCGAACCGTCGCAGAGTTCGCGATTGCTACAGAGCTGGATTCACTCCGATTAGGTTTGTCACTTCCCAGGTCTCAAAATCGAGACCCTTCGACTTCGCTCAGGGCGGGCTCCCGGGCACCCAACAATTGAGGAAAGGATACGGCCTTGGCCGAGGGAAACGAAAACGGGGCAACACGGTCCGAGGCGGCGGGTCTCTCCGGATTGCGCAAGGCCGCGGTGCTGCTGGTTGCCGTTGGCGAGGAACTGGCGGGGGAGATCCTGCGCTCGCTTCCGGAGACTGATGTGCAACGCCTGACCGAGGAACTGGCCGATTTGCGCGGCATTTCGCCGTCCCTTTCCAGCGAGGTTATGGAAGAGTTCTGGCAGCTTCTCGAAACGCAGGGCTTTGTGATGCATGGCGGCCTCGACTACGCCAGCCGCCTGCTGATGGAGACCTTCGGCAAGGAACGCGCTGATGACCTGCTGATGCTGGTGCGGCGCTCGCAGGAGGCAGCGCAGGGCAACCTGGCCAAGCTGCAGCGCACCGACCCGCAGCAACTGGGCAAGCTGCTCGACTCGGAGCATCCGCAAACCATTGCGCTGGTGCTGGCACACCTGGATCCCAAACGGGCATCGCTGGTGTTGGACAACCTGAGCGAGGAGCACAAGGTGGTTTCAATTCAGCGGCTGGCGGAGATGCGCCAGTTTTCGCCCGAGATGGCGCAGAAGGTCGCGCATATTTTGCACCGGCGCCTGGAGAGCATGGGCGACACGGCGCGCAAAAGCTACTCCGGGTTTAAGGCAGTGGCCGACCTGCTTAACCGGCTCAACGCGGACGAGTCGAAGAAGATTCTGGAATCCATTGAAGAGGGCCAACCGGAGCTGGCGCTGGGCATCCGCAACCTGATGTTCACCTTTGAAGACCTGGTGACGGTGCCCCCAGCGACTATTCGCGAGATCGTTTCCGGCGTTGACAAGCGCCAGTTGGCCATGGCGCTGCGCGGCGCCAACGACGACCTCCGCGCGCAAATCTTCAAATCAATGAGTTCAAGGGCCGTCGAGATGTTGAAAGAAGACATGGAAGTGCTGGGCCCGGTGCGCTCGCGCGAGGTGGCGCAAGCGCAACAGGAAATTCTCAATCTGGCGCGGCGCCTGGAGGCGGAGGGCAAGGTGGTTTTGAAGCTGGAGACCGGGGACGAAATGCTGGCGTAAAGGCAGCAGACTGGATCGACAACGATGAGCGGAACTTCCGGGCAGTTTGAGATCTTCCGATATCCGGTCGATCCCGATGCGCCCGCCTTCCCAATGTGGGTGGGCTGGGGCGGGAATGCAGCACCTTCGTCGAATGATTCCGAACAGCCGGCGCACGACCATAGCAAAGCGGCGGCTGAAACTGGGATGCGGGCCGAATTTGAATTGCGGCTGGTAGAAGAGACGCGCAAGTCTTTTGAGGCGGGACGAGAGCGCGGCAGACCCGAAGGGCGGCAGGCCGAGCGCGAGGCGCAGGCAGCGGCCTTGAACGCCGCGGCGCAACTGCGCATGCGCCAGGCCGCGGAACTGGTGCAGAGCTTTGCCCAGGAGCGCGACCATTTTCTGCACGCCGTTGAGCATGAAGTGGTGACGCTGGCTCTGGCTGTTGCGGCGCGCATTCTGCGCCGCGAAGCGCAGATGGATCCGCTGCTATTGACTGGCGCGGTTCGGGTAGCTTTGGGGCAACTCTCCGGCTCGACACAGGTAAAGCTGCGCGTGCCTCCGGATGAGCTTGATTTGTGGACCGCAGCTATGGCCCTTGTGCCTAACCTGGCGCTGAAACCCACGGTGCTGGCCGGGGAGGGGATGCGTCTTGGTGACTGTGTGGTCGAGACGGAACTGGGTTCAGTCGACCTGGGAATTCGTTCTCAGCTGGGAGAAATTGAGCGCGGATTCTTTGACCGCGCCGGCGGACCAAGGGCGGGGCGCGCCGATCCGATTATCGAAACAGCCGCGGTCGGCAGTGGAGTGACGCGATGACGGCGACGACAGAGGCAGCCAACATGCGACCGCTCTTGGGCCGCTATTTTGCGGGGCTCAATCGCGGTCAGCCGTGGCGATGGCGCGGGCAGGTGCTTGAATCGGTGGGCCAGACCATTGAGTCTGCAGGCCCGCTGGCGTCGGTGGGCGAGTGCTGCGAGATCCGAGACCAGTTTGGGCAGCCGCACCTGGCCGAAGTGATTGGCTTTCGCGGAGTCAATGTCTTATCGATGCCGGTGGAGACGACAGAGGGCATCCGCTTTGGTGACTCCGTGGCTGCTCTCGGCGTGCATCCGGAGATCGAGGTCGGCTCGGCATTGATGGGCCGGGTGTTGAACGCGCTGGGCAAACCGATCGACAAAGGCCGTCCTGTCGCCGCGGGACAGACCATGTCTCTGGATGGTTCGATACGCTCGCCGCTTGATCGCGTGCCCATCAAGACGCCGCTGGGCACCGGCATCCGCGTGCTTGACGCGCTGCTGACCGTGGGTCGTGGACAGCGTGTGGGAATTTTTGGCGGGTCAGGAGTGGGAAAGAGCACGCTGATCGGGATGATGACGCGCAACACCGAGGCGGATGTGACAGTGGTGGGGCTGGTGGGCGAGCGGGGCCGCGAGGTAGTCGAGTTTCTTGACGATTCGCTGGGCGCAGAGGGCCGGGCTCGTTCTGTGGTTGTAGTTTCAACTTCGGATGAGTCGCCGTTGATGCGCATGCGCGCTGCTCTCTCGGCCACCACGGTTGCGGAGTTCTTTGCCGCGCAGGGCAAGCATGTGCTGCTGGTACTGGATTCGCTGACACGCTTTGCCATGGCCGCGCGCGAGATTGGACTGGCAGCCGGCGAGCCGCCCACGGCCAAGGGTTACACGCCTTCCGTGTTTACGCGCCTTGCCAAGCTGGTGGAGCGGACGGGGCAGTTTCGCGTGGGATCGATTACCGCTTTCTATACAGTGCTGATGGAGGGCGACGATCAGCAGGACCCGCTGGTAGACGCGGTGCGTTCGCTGCTGGATGGGCACGTGGTGCTTTCGCGGGCGCTGGCGGCGGAGGGTTGGTATCCGCCGGTTGCGGTCTTGGATTCGATCAGCCGGCTCATGCCGGCGGTGACTCAGCCACAGCATCGCGAGCAGGCGATGCTGCTGCGGCGGCTGATGGCGGTCTATGCCCGCTCGGAAGACCTGGTGCGGATTGGCGCCTACAAGGCGGGCGCTGACCCGGATCTTGACCGCGCGTTGAGAGCCAGAGGTGCGATGCGCGCCTTTGTTACACAGGATGCGCATGAGCAGGTGCAATTTCAGGATTGCGTGCGGCGGCTTGCGGCCCTGGCGGCGGAGGTTTAGGCGATGGCCGTCTCACGCGCGCTGCGCAGGCTGCTGCGCATTCGGGATCTGGAAGAGGAGCAAAGCCGGCTGGCGCTGGAGGCTTCGCTGGGCGATCTTCACACACTGCAACACGCGCTGGCAGCAACGACGGAGCGGGATCGCCGTGGCCGGCATCTGGTGCAGGCCAGCGCCCTCAATGGAGAGATTCGCGACCGGACGGCTGGCCTTGAAGAAACACGCGCCGCGGACCGGTTTGCGCTGGTGCTCGGTCCACGGATTGCGGACGCCGAGCAGGACGTGATTAGTCTGCGCGAGGATTATCTGGAAAAACGCGTGGAGCGCCGCCAGGCCGAGACGCTGATTGAGGAAGCCACGGCGCGAGACACGCTGGACGCCGACCGGAGCAGCCAGCAGGCGCTCGACGACTGGTTCGGGAACCGGCGGCACGGCGAGGACGTGGACGCGAAGGCTTGTGGAGCGACCGATTCCGGGCCTGCTTTTCGCGGAGACGCCTTGGATGCGGAAATGACTGGCACGGAAAAAACTTTAGAGAAAAGTTGCGGATGAAGTGCTCTCAAGTCCTCATTCGGACACTTGGTTCCCATTCCTGACAATGTTCTAACCGCGCACGATCAATCTTGGCTCGACATCTGCTTATATCTATCGCATGACCGCTGCTGGAACAATTGATGTCGGGGCGATTGGGCATACAGAGTTGGGACAGGGCCATGGTGCTGGATGGAATGGTGCGACTGCGGCCGACAAGAGTTCATCTTCCCTGCCGGCTGGGCAAAGCTTTCGATCCAACTGGCAGGCGCAACTGGATTCCTTAACCAATGAGAAGAGCGAATCGCTTACTGAGCCGGAAAGTGCGGAGCCGACGGGCGTCGAATTCAAGAACGCGGATGGACCGCAGCTTGCGTCCGACGCCGTTAAGGATCAGCCTGCATCTATTAGGCCTGCGCTTAATCTGCCTGCCAGCCAGATTCTCCCTGCTCGCGTGAGCCTGGGCGAGAGCCTGGGAAGGTCGCAGCCAGCTGGGTTGGGATTGGCCGAGACAGGTTTGGCCGCGAGCGGCGAACCCTCAATCGGCGTTCGGGCTGCGGCAGGGAATCCGCGAGCTGTTATTCCGGCGCATGAGCTGGACGCGGGGAAGGCGGCAACCTCCAACCCTGGGGATTCCCGGCCTCTCGAAACTCCGCACCGCGCCGTGAAGAGCGAGAGTGAAAAAGCCTCGGTTGCCACAAGCCCGGAGCCAAACCCCACAGCGGTGGTCATTCCTTCTATTGGAGTTGCGATCCCGGCGGCGCCAAGTCCGGTGGTGAATCCAGTGCAGGCGACCAGAAAGCCTGTGGAAGCGGAGCTCACCTCCTCCTTACCCATCGCTGTTGCACAGAATAGGTCCAGCGAAGTTTCACCCTGGGGCGGCCTTCCTGCCGGACTCAAAGCCGGCGCGAACGGAGCGGCGAATCACTTCGGAACGGTAGCACAGTTGCCAACGGTTCCTTCATGGACGGAAACAGGCTCTCAATCGCCATCAGTGGGCGGCAATGCAGCGCTGAACCGGAACGCTGAACCGTCGCAGGCTCCCGAAAATCCTCGTGTCGATCCTGACGCTCGGAAAGATGCTGTGGAGGGGTCGAGGCCGACTTCTGTTGAGGGAAATCGGACGGCGAGCGCGATTGATGCCTCCACAAGGGAGACGGTCAGGACCACTTCACCAGTCGAGGATTCGCGGCCAGCTGAGCAAACCAGCCAGCTGGCCCGAATGACTGCATTGCCGCAAACGAGTGTCGGGACCGCGCAAGTCAGCGGTGCAACCGCAGGCACAGGGACTGGCGCGGGGATGGACGCCAGGATTGTGGCCAACGCTCAAGCCAATCCGTTGCCGGGACCACTTCCGGTCTCGACCTCGGGTCCGGTACAAATACCCGCTCAGAGTTCTCCGGTTCAAATATTGCCGATGGCAAATCCAGCTCCGGCCGCAGGAATAAAGAGTGGCGCGCGCGGAACTGTTGCGGGCGTTGCGGGAGCAGCGCATGGCGTCGGAGCTCAGGCACAGTCTTCAGGGCTCGCAGATGGGGCTGGATGGATGCGCGATTCGACTGGGGCCTTGCAGCCACAAACAATCGCTTCTAACAACAGCTCGAAGACTACGGCGGAGCCTGCGCTGCGTGAGCCGTTTGCGGCGCTTGATGCGGAACCGGCCGCTGGTGCAATCGCGTGGACTCACGCCAGCGCCAGACAAGCGGAGGCAGGGTTTGAGGACCCGGTGCTGGGGTGGGTCGGCGTGAGAGCGGAACTCAGCGGCGGCGGAGTTCATGCTTCGCTGGTGCCCGGTTCGACCGAGGCTGCACAGGAGCTTGGCAGGCAGATGGATGGGCTCCACACGTATCTAGCCGAGCAGCGCACACCGGTTGAATCGCTGGTGATGGCGGCGCCCTCTGGAAGCGGTGCGAATTCGGGGACTGGCGGAGGATTCGGGAATCCGGCCCAGCACGAAATGGGGCAGGGAACGGGGCAGGGTCCGGGTCAGAACACACGTGAGCAGGCAGCGAGAGAGGTGGAGTCGAGAATTACCCCCGTTCTCTCAGGGGCCGGCAGGGCAAGTCCCGCGCAAGCTTCCGCTGCGCTCTTCGGGTCCGATGTTCAGCCGCGAACTGGTGGCGGATCGCGTATTTCGCTGGTGGCTTGAACCTCGTACCGGTTTGCGATGAAGCAGAGACCGATTGAGATTGGTGGTCTCCCACCCTCAGCAGGAGAACAAGAACCTGCTGAGGATGGGGCGCCCGGCATTTGTGGGGTGTCCAGCGGCGAGTTGGATTGGTAGGACTTACGGGCGGAACATAGAGAGAAGGAACAAAAACAATGGCGGCAATGGCAGGACTTTTGAATCATTCGATGACGGCGGGGCAGGCGCTTTCGGGAAGCACCGCAAGTCCGATGGCTAACGCGACGACGGCGGCGGACAGCTCCAGCAGTTCGAGCAGCGCTGACAGCTCTTCTTCCACCATCTCGGCCAACGACTTTCTCACCTTGCTGGTGACGGAGATGCAGAATCAGGATCCGACAGCGGATACCGACCCCAACGAATACATTAACCAATTGGTGCAAGTAAATAGCCTCGAACAACTTATCGACATCAACCAGAACCTTTCGACGGCACTGGGGAGTCCACCCAGCTCGTCGGGTTCCGACACTGCATCGAGCCAGACTTCGGGAGCCCAGGCTGCGCCCGCACCAAGCCTAACCGCTGCCAAACCCGCTGCAGCAGTTGCACCTGCAAATGCGGCTGCACACAAGACTGGCGCAAACCCATCAGCTCACCCTGCGGGATCGCGCGCGGCAGCGGGAATCAGCCAGTTTGCCAATTCGCAATTCGCCAAGTCGCAGGCTTCACAGGCGGCGGCATCCAAACACGCTCCCGGCAATCTTGGAATTCCAAAAGCCGATCCGGCGGCACACAAGGTGGCGCATGCCCTCGATGGGCAATCGCGCCCGCTGACACCGCTGCGCAAGCTGCCCGGAGCGCAATGATTCCCGTTTCATAACCGTTGGCCGGATAGGCCTCGAAACCCTGAACAGGAGAACTACAATGCCGAGTTTTTATATTCCACTGAGCGGTCTCGACGCCGATTCTACGGCGCTGAACACGATTGCCAACAACCTGGCCAACATGAACACCAACGGATTCAAGGCGCAGACCACCAACTTCAGCGACTTGTTCTACCAGCAGGTGGGTTCCAACGGTGCGGGCGATGAGATTCAGGCAGGCACGGGCGTCCAGGTAGCATCCAACAGCACGGATTTCTCCGGCGGAGCGATCTCGTCCACGGGCAATTCGACGGACGCTGCGATCGATGGCTCAGGATTCTTTGTTCTGGATGGCGGCGGCGGGAGCCAGCTGTACACACAGAATGGAGGCTTTCAACTTAGCTCGAACGGAACTCTCGAATCCGCGGACGGGCTGGCGGTCATGGGTTATCCCGCCACCAACGGCACTGTGAATACGAATGGCGGATTAGTGGACATCAACGTCCCGACCGGCCAGGTGATGCAGCCCTCGGCGACAACCAACTTCAGCATGACGCAGAATCTCGACTCGCAGTCTGCCATTGGCTCGCAGACCACGGGCCAAGTGCAGGTGTATGACTCGCTGGGCAACAATTATGAAGCAACTGTGACATACACGAACCAGGGAAACAACACCTGGGGCTACAGCGTAACGCTTCCGAACACGCTGGCGGCTAACTCCTCCACCGTCGCGGGCGTTACTACGGCCAGCTACAACTTCGGAGCCAGCGGTGCGACACTTGGCACGGTCGATCCATCGACGAATCTTACGATTACGGGACCAACTGCAAGTGGTTCCGCAACTATTACAGCGCCCACGGTTACGTCCGGAGAGACCGTGGCGGCTTATACGACTGCGGTGAATGCGGCGATCACGGCGGCCGGCATTACCGGTACCACGGCGACCTCCACAGCCGGGGGCAAATTGACCATCACAGGCACCAACATCTCGACCAGCGGCAGCGTCATTCAGGATCCGATCGCCTCGGCCGGTGCGAGCGGGACGCTCACCTTCAATTCGAGCGGCAACCTGGTGAGCCCGGCAACGGATGTGAGCGGCATTAGCTTCGCCGGCCTTTCCGACGGCGCGTCGACGCTGAACCTGAACTTCAATCTCTTCGGCGCCGATGGGACAGGGAATATCAGCCAGACCGCGTCCGCCTCGTCCACCTCGGCAACCAGCCAAAACGGATTCGCCAGCGGCCAGTATGAGAGCTTTGCCATCGATTCGAGCGGAGTGATTGCGGCTACCTACTCCAACGGCCAGACGCAGGACGTTGGGCAACTGGCGATTGCCACCGTCAACAATGAGCAGGGGCTGGTGGATATGGGTTCCACCGAATACCAGACTACGACTGCTTCAGGCGACGCGTCAGTGGGTATTGCCGGAGCCGGGGGGCGCGGAACCATCCAGGGAAGTTCTCTGGAAGCCTCCAACGTCAACATCTCCGCGGAGTTTTCCGACCTGATTGTGGCGCAGCGCGCCTTTGAGGCTAACTCCAAGGCGGTGACCACGTTCGACACCGTGACCGAGGAAACGATCAACATGATCCATTGATTCGGCAATGCGATTCTTCCGGGATCAAGGTGAGCAAATGGGGGTTTTGTTCAGTTCATCGAGCAGCGGGCGGGCTGGGAAGAAGAGCTCGCCCGGGTCTCCCTTGGCAGGCTTGGCATGGACGATTCGCAAACCGGGAAGGGAATTGAGAAACATCATGAAGTAGCGCGCCGAATCCATGTTCGGGCTATCGGCGCCGGCGTTCCGGAAGCGATACTCTCCGTCTGGCAGCACGGCCCACGACCGGGTAAAGGGCTTCGACTTGCGATAACCCTCGAAGGTCATCTTCAGGTCGACACCGGGATACTGCGGGGCGAATAGGTCGTTCTGCTTTGCCTGGAACGGGGCGATGAACCCGGGGTCGTCGAAGCCGCCAAAGTTCAAGAACCACAAAAGACTGTGCTTACCTTTCAAGTCCTGGCACTCCATGGTGAAGCGCGGTGCGCGATCGGCGTCTCCGGCGGTGGGCAGCGAGAGCCGGAGCCGCACCCAGTGGATACCGGTGCTGGCATCAGTCCCCTCTGTCCGGTGCAAGGTGGGAAGCGCAGGTGTCTGATCCGGCGATGGCGTTTCCTGCGCCTTGAGATATGCGGCAGCTGAAAGGCAAAGCAGGAGAGCCAATCCGGACCATCCAATCCGCATTAGTGTTTTTAAGTTTCGGCTCATTCACGCTCTCTCAGGGATTGTCTCCAAGGTACACGAGAATCACGCGGATGAAACGGCAAAAGAACTGGCCTGAGGATCGGGCTTTACGCCCTGAGGCGAGGCGGCTTGGATTCGATGCTGCGATCGACCACGGTTGGCCGGATCACCGGATTTTTCTGGAAGCGACGATTATCAATTGGCTGGGATAGTTAAAGTAACACTTCAAATCCAAAACAGAAGCCTTGAGCAGACGGCGGTCAAGACCTCGCAGGAGCGCGGAAGCCGCATCCCAACGGACACCGTCCCGATTCACGAGACGGCCATACATAGTTTGTTGGATTGTGCGTAGCCTTAAAGAATGGCTGAATGTATTCAGATACGCTCCATGAGGCGGCAGAGCGAGCGTACTAAAAAGGCGAACGTCGATGGCGGAAGAGTTCAATCGAAATCCAGGCGATACGGCCGCGTATGGATACCGGCAGCTTCCGGGTTCTGGGCCCACTCGCGGATTAGACATGAAGACCCTCACCTACGGCGTGATCGGCGTAGCCATGGGAATCGTGGTAGGAACATTGGCCGCGGACGGCACCTTGCGGGCGATAATTCAGCCACCGGCGCTCCATTCCGTGCAGGCCAGCACACAAACTCCGAAGCCGCCTGCGCCTCCGGCCGCCAAACCGGCGCAAGCTCAGACCACGCCTCCAGCCGTCAATCTGGCGCAGACGCAGGCAACGCCTCCCATGGCACTCGCAGCCATTCAGGAAACTCCCAAGCCCCTTGCCGGGTCGAAACCCACCGCAGCGAATACACAGGTCCTAAAAGTGTCCACGACAGGGAAGCCCCGGCCGGCTCATAAGCTGGTTTCGAGACGGCGGCACCTCGGCCGGCGGAGAGTTCACTCCAGGCACAGGACACATTTTCACCTGAAGTCGAAGGCCGTTGCCAAATTGCCTGCCAAGATTGAAGCGCCAAAACCGGTGGTAGATGCAGCCGTGTTTAACTTCACCGTAGAAGGCGACGTAACAGTTGCAAGTTACGATGTATCTTTGAGACAAATCGACACTTATGAAGGGCAAACTTTCGCCTTGAATCAAATAGCTAGTCTCAGCGACATGACTTCTTTCGACGCATATCCTGCAAGCCTTCACTATCGGTGCGACCAATCCTGGAACTGCACGCTGTTCCGCGATGGTTCGACGATTTTCAGCGCCAAGAGAACAAAGTAAGTCACTTATTCACTGCAATATAAAGCGCATAATTACATTTATACTTTAGATATTGAGTCTCAGTTTTTCGCAGACTTGCCATCAATCTTCAGACGGGCTGCCCACCTTTCCGGTTTGCCTGGGGCGGACTTCAATGAACAGCCCTTTGCCCTGGGCCAGGAGGGCTCCTTCAGCGTCGAGAATCTTCGCCTGAGCCCAATGCTTCCGGCCTTCATTGCGTGCGATCCGGCCTTCGAGCCGCAGCGGCGCACCCGATGGCACGGGTCGCAGATAATCGACCTCCAGGTGGCGGGTCATGGCAGTGTGTCCGGATGCGCGCACGGCCTTGCTCATGGTCTCGTCAAGCAGCGTGGCAATAATGCCGCCGTGCAGGTAGCCGACCGGTCCTTCAAACGAGTCTGGGATCGTTGGAAAGCTGACTACGGAATGGTCTTCGGCGAGCAGAAATTCGAGATGCAATCCTGTGGGATTTGCCTGACCGCAACCGAAGCAGCGGTTCCGCGCCGCATGGGCGAGTGGGGTTAGATTCTCGTGGGGTTCAGTCATTTTTTGTCACTCTAGGCTCCACCGGCCAGTACTTCCGCGCAGGCCTTCCGGTCTACATTGCCTCCGGTCAGTACGATGCCGATTCGCTTCCCGGCGAGTAAATCCTTCTCTTTGAGCGCTCCGGCCAGTCCGGCGGCTCCTGCGCCTTCGGCCAGGTTATGGGTGTCCTCGTAAATTGCGCGCATGGCTGCGGCGATTTCTTCGTCGGTGACCTCGACGATGCGGGCCACATTGTCCCAGATGACTTCCATCGCCTGGGAATTGGGTGTTCGGCAGGCCAATCCGTCGGCGATATCGGTTTGCGCGGGGGCCTCGACCACCTTGTGCTGCTGGAAACTTAGAGCGTAGGAGGGGGAACCGGCTGCGACCACGCCGACAATCTCTGTCTTGAGGCCCAGAGCGTTGCGCGCCGCCGAGACGCCGCAGATGGACGAACCGAGGCCGATGGGCACGTAGACGGTATCAAGTGCAGGCGCGCCCTCGAAGAACTCCAATGCATAGGTCGCTGTACCCATGACCAGGCGCTCATGAAAGGAGTCGACCATGGCGAAGCCTAGATCCTGGGCGAGGCGGCGAGCGAACTCCAGAGATTCCTGGAAGTCCCGGCCGTTTTCCACCAGGTCGACTCCCTGGGCGAGCATGGCGCGGTTCTTGTCTTTGCTGTTGCCGTGGGGGACGACGATGACAGCGCGCAGACCGGCCAGGCGCGCGGCCATTCCCACTCCCTGGCCGTGATTGCCACGAGTGGCGGCAACCACACCCTTTATATCGGGCTGGGTCTGCTTCAGCCAATCCATGTAGACCAGCGCACCGCGCAGCTTGAATGCTCCCACCGGAGTGTGGTTCTCATGCTTGATCCATGCCTCAGCGCGAAGACGATCGTTGATCAGCGGCCACGAGTACTGCGGCGTGGGCGGCATGTGGCGATAGACCACGGTTTGGGCTTCGCGGATCTGGGCCAGGGTGGGAAGGATCATGAATCCAGCATACTTTGCCTGGGGTGGGGAAAGCAGAGGCGAAGCGCTGTACGGGTTGAATCTCGGAGGATTCACTTGACCCCCGCGGCACACTCCGCGCAGACTGATGGAGCGAACTTGAGCGCTGAAATGCGCTTCGAAATCTCCCAGGACTGAATCTCCCAACCCTGGGCATCGGAGGATTATCACAAATGACATTGGTCGATCGCAGAACAGCCATGCTGCAGATGGGCGCTCTGGCGGGCGCCGTGCTTCTTACCGACAATTTGCGTGCTGAAGGACCTCAGGCCGCCCAGACCGCTCCCGCAGCTACGCCAGGGCCTCCACACGGACCGTTTACCTTGCCGCCGCTGCCCTATGCTTACGAGGCTCTCGAGCCCAGCTTCGATGCGGAGACCATGCACCTGCACCACGACAAGCACCACCAGGCCTATGTGAACAATCTGAACGTGGCTGTGGCTGCGCATCCGGAACTGCAGGGAAAGTCGCTCGACGAACTTGTGGTCAACTGGGCCAGCTTGCCTGAGGCTGCGCGCGCGGCGGTGCGAAACAACGGCGGAGGGCACGCCAACCATTCCTTTTGGTGGCCGACGCTGGGCAAAGGCGGAGCGACGCCTACGGGGGAGCTGGCCAAAGCGATCGACGCGAAGTTCGGCTCGCTGAGCACATTTCAGGCTCAGTTGACCGATGCGGCGATGCACGTGTTCGGCAGCGGTTGGGCGTGGCTGGTCAAGCTGCCCGACGGGACTGTAGCCATTGAGTCCACCCCCAACCAGGACAGCCCGCTTACCGCCGGACACAAGCCGGTGCTGGGCATCGACGTTTGGGAGCACGCATATTACTTGAAGTACAAGAACGTGCGCGCGGATTATGTGAAGGCGTACTTTAGCGTTTTGAACTGGGACTATGTAAGTGGGCAGTTTGCGCAGAAGGCATAGACCCGGCGTGTTAATTACAAAGCGCTTTTGCGTTGCTGCGATTTCGGGCGGGTTGGCGGGGATGCTGGCAGGCTGTTCCCTAGGCTGCGGCCCGGAGCCGCTGACAAAACAGCAGATGGTGGGGCTCATGCTTTATCAGCAACGCTGTGCCCATTGCCACGAGGAAAACGACCTGGCGTTGAAAAAGGTTCCGCCCAATCTGCACGGGGTTTTTGATCGCAAGACGCTGCCCAGCGGCATTCCCGCCACGGATGCGGCGGTCAGGTCAAACGTCCTCAACGGACGAGGAATGATGCCTGGTTTTGCGGGCCGCTTTGACGATGCGCAGATGGCGGCGCTGTTGGCTTACCTGCATACAGGAATGCGGTGAGGATTCAGGCGAAACGGAGCGGGTGGCTATTCAGGCGCGTCAAGGGTCAACGTCAACCATCCGGGCAGGACGGTGGACATCTCTGCGTTGGCGAAGGCTACCGGATGGCCGCCCGGCATGGGGTTGGCGATTCGGAGCAGGATCGTTTTCGCCGTGGTTGGGACGGAGCTGAAAGAAATGCTCCACTCTTCTGTTTTGCCTGGCAGGAGCTCGGGGAGCGGCCAGGCAGCAGAGGCTCGCCCGACTATCTGTCCGTCCGCGTCCATTGCTTCTGCTTCGACCGGCCACGCATAGTAGATCGGAGCCACGCCGCGGTTTTGCATTCGTACGGTGATGGTCGTTGAACCATCTTTGTTTCGTTCAAGTTGCCATTCTCGGCAGTAGAGTGTGTAACCCAACATCCGCTCGGCTCGCTGCGCATTGGCGCGCTGCAACGGCGTGTTCGGCGTCACGAAAAGATCGGCATCGAGCATCCAGGTTGCATGGGTGACGCCAATTGAGAGCATTGCCGGCTGGCCCACGCGGTTGGGCCAGGCATCGAATAGGCCGGACTGAAGTTCGGGGTAGATTTCTCCTCCCATGGGATGGGCTTGCCAGAAGTTTGTGACGCCTGCTTGCCCCATCTTTGCCCAGAAATGCCAGCGCTCCGGGCCGAAGGTGTCCTGAAGGAACGAATCGTCGTGGAATCCAAAGTGCGCCAGCAATTCGCGATCTTCGGTTACATCCGGAACCCGAACCAGGACCGGCGTTCGATGGAAGCTCTCCACATAGGCTTGCAGCAGCGCGTCTTTGTTTTTCTGCGTGATGGACCAGCCAGAGGACTCACCGGGGAAGGGATGGTCGTGCACGTGCCATTCGCCCCAGAATCCGTAAAGGCCCGCGGTGAGATAGGCGACCCGGACATCGCCGTCGTAGCGGACTCCGAATGCGTGAATGAAGTGCAGCAGGCAGTCGATCAGGCGCGGGTCGCGGTAATCGGGCGAGACGCTGGGGGTGGCGCTTAAGCCATTGCCTGAGTCGTCGTAAGGAAAGGTCTTCAGGCCGGCAGCGAGCAGATAATTCGGAATGCCGCTGGGCTCCTTTGGATAGTCGAGATAAAAGCGGAAGATTGCCTGATGGCCGCGGCCAGCGATGGCGGTCAGTTGCTTCTCAAGCGGCGTCCAGTCATAGGTGTCCGGTCCCGTCACGACATCGGAAAGAGGCAGATAGAACCACTCCATTGAATGGGGAAAGGCGTCGGCTGTCTGCTTTGTTGATGCGTAAGGAACAAAGCCGCGTAATGGGTTCTCATCGATCCCAGGGGCATCGGCGCGTAAGGTCATCGGGCGCCACTGCTGGGCGGCCGCTGGCATGAGGGAGCCGATCCCCAAAAGGAGGGCAGCCAGCATCCGGCATGTCCGCTTTGTCATCGAGCGATTATCTCGCTTGGCCTGGTGCGGCACAATCTATCTGCGCTGGCTCCGTGTGCGGAAGCGCCTCAATTCAGGCTATACTCGGGATTGTTATGGCAACCGACAAAACCTTCTACCTTGAGACCTTCGGCTGCCAGATGAATGCGCATGACTCGGAGAAAGTAATCGGCACGCTGCTCCACGAGGGCTACAAGCAGGTGGAGGCCGAGGAAGACGCCGGCTTGATTCTCTACAACACGTGTTCCATCCGCGACAAAGCCGAGCAAAAAGTCTTCAACCGCCTGAATGACTACAAAAAGCTGCACAAGGCCGGCAAGCGCTTTGGCGTGCTGGGGTGCGTGGCGCAGCAGGAGGGCGAGAAAATCTTTGAACGAGCGCCTTATGTTTCGCTTGTATCTGGCTCAGCCTCTTATAGAAAACTACCGGAGATGCTGGCGCGGTTGGAGGCGGGCGAGACGCGCATTACCGGGTTGGACGACCGCCAGACCGACGAGACCTTCGAGACGGAGTTCACTGCGCGGCAGAATCCTTATCGCGGCTACATCACCATCATTGAGGGTTGCGACAAGTTCTGCGCCTATTGCGTGGTGCCGTACACACGAGGTAAAGAGCGCAGCCGGACGGGTTCGTCGGTGCTTGAAGAAGCGCGGCGGATTGCCGACCTGGGCTATACCGAGATTCAGCTGCTGGGCCAGAACGTGAACAGCTACAAAGATCCGGAAGGGAAGTTGAGTTTCTCCGAACTTTTGGCTGCCGTAGGCCAGGTTCCCGGTATTCGCAGGGTGCGATTCACGACCAGCCATCCGCGCGACTTTACGCGGGACATCGTGGAAGCAATCGACGCGTTCCCGACACTTTGCGACCACGTTCACCTGCCAGTGCAGTCCGGGTCGGCGCGGGTGCTGAAGATGATGGCCAGGGAATACACGCCGGATTGGTACCTGGAGCGGATCTCGTGGATCAAGGCGGCGCGGCGGTCCATCTCGATTTCGACGGATATCATCGTTGGCTTTCCCGGCGAGACACCGGAAGACTTTATCCAGACAATGGACCTGCTGGCCAAGGTGGAATACGATTGCGTGTTCGGTTTCAAGTATTCCGGTCGGCCCAACACTCCTGCTTTGACCATGATCGATTCCATCCCCGACGCAGAAAAAGGACAGAGGCTTCAGGTGCTGCTCGATCGGCAGAGAGAGATACAAAGGGTGAACTACGCCAATCATCTAGGGCAGACAATGGAAGTAATGGTTGAAGGGATGAATCCGGCGCGGGGACAGGTGAGCGGACGCAGCAGCCAGAACAAGCCGGTTAACTTTACCTGCGGGCAGCCGATTGCGCCAGCGCCAGGAAGCTATGTTCAAGTAAAAATCACTGCATCGCACCCGAACAGCCTGGTGGGAGAAGCCGTCTAATTGGAGAAGCGTCCAGGGGAAATGCGTTGCGGGAAAGAAGGGCACTCATGGATATCGAGGTGAGAATACGCGGGCTGATGATGGACCCGGCCACCAACATGCCGATCATCGTACTGAAAGACGTGGCTTCAGAGGCGGTAATGCCAATATGGGTGGGCTTCTTCGAGGTCAAAGCGATCTCCGATGAGATCGAGAAAATCGCTGCAGCCCGTCCGCTTACGCATGATCTCACCAGAAACCTTATCCGCAACTTAAATGCTGAGTTGGAACGCGTTGTGATTACAGAACTTAAAGATGATACATTCCTTGCTGTTCTTTGGCTCCGGCAAGGGGACGAGGCGGTCACGGTCGACGCCCGGCCATCGGACGCGATCGCGCTGGCGCTGCGGGCCGATTGTCCCATTTACGTATCCGAGCAGGTGATGCAGGCCGCCAAGCTGAACGCCTCCGGACCGCCCGAGGGCCCGACAGCTGAACAAGTGCGCGGCTGGCTTGAGGGACTGAACGACGAGGACCTGGGCCGCTATAAGATGTAATTCTGCTTGTAATATGGAAGGGAATAAGTGTTCCAAACTTCAGATTAGAAGAAAGTTAGCATCTGTCGCTCATTTCATGGTTCCAGTTTACAGAATATCCGTTATCGGACATTGCCGATATCGATTGCGCTGAACGATGAGAAGCCGAAATCCTTCCAATTGTTGTCGTGGTCGTCGTAGAAACCAATGCCGGGATTGCCGGTGGTCCAAGGGCCAAACGGTCCGTTGCCACCTCCAGCGGCTCCAGTATCGGTAGCCTGCAGGATCTGCTTGCCGTTCTTATAGAGAGTGATCACAGTTGGATTCGCTCCGGTTGCGGTGGCCTTGATGATGTCGCCATCTGCGAGGAACGTGGTGCTGCTGCCGGTCTCGAAATTCCAAAAGCTGCCATTGGGGCCGTTCCAGCGGGCGATATGGCAGTACGGGTTGTCGGGCATTACGCTGCAATAGGCTTCGTATCCCGTGATGCTTTTGGAAGAGATTGTCACTCTCAGGCGCAGTTCAACTTCATGGCAGCAACCGCCGGTGGGCACTTTGTTGATTTTGACGGTAGCCGTGACTGTCTGCTCGGGTCCCCATGTACCTGTAAGGATTGCAGTTGGGTCGCCATATTTGGTCGGCTCATTGACGCCGTAAGCAAAGCCGGGCGTGGTTTGGACGTCACCAAAGAGTGCTGCTCCTGCGTTGCTTCCTCCGGCCCAGCTTCCGTTCTCACTGATCGGGTTTTCCGAGAGTGGGAATTTGGTCGTGTAGGAATGCACTCCTGTTCCCCGAGTCGCGCCTTCCCTGCCCGCACTATTGGCGCTGACTCCAACTATTCCGCTTGTGAATAGGGCCAGAACGCAGATCGAGAGGATGGCTTTTCGGCTCAAGGCGGAACGGATTGTTGTGGTCATCTTTACCCCCAGACCCTACCCCTCGTCGCCTAATTCCTGATTCCCGCCAATAGGGTTTCGATCTCGGCTTTCTCGCCGGCGGTGACGGACAATAATGGAGCGCGGGCTCGTCCGCCGTAGTAGCCGTTGAAGTCGCAGGCGTACTTGAGGCCGCTGACGCCTAGCTGGCCGACGATGCGCTGGCCGGGACCTGCGATGCGGTCTTGCTTCTCCGCGGCGAGTTTCAGGTCGTGATCTTTCCAAGCGAGATAGACCTCCTGGCAGGCTTGCGGGACGCAGGCGGCGAAGCCCAGAATGGCTCCGGATGCGCCGGCTTCGAGAGCCTCAAGCACGATGGACGCCGAGCCGGTGAGCACCTGGAAACCGACTTCTTTGGTCCGGGTCTTCATGGGAGCTACCGGAGGGGCGGTTGCTACGGCGGTGCCTCCTGCCAGGTCGCCCACGGAGACAAATGAGCCGGATTCGGGCTCGGGTCTGGCAGACAACATGCGGGCAGTGACAGCTTCAAAGATGGGCGTAACGGTTACGGTGCGCCGAGCGGCGCCGCGGGTGGCTTCGACAGTGGCGCCGATGCGTGGCAGGTCGCCGCTGGAGTCCTTGATGCCGATGATGTTGGGATGCTGGGCCAGCTCGGCGATCAGTTCGACGGGAATGTCGTAGGGGACGCAGCGAGGGATGTTGTAGAGCAGAATCGGGAGCGGCGAGCGATCGGCCACGCTTCGGAAGTAGTTGAGGACGGCCGGCGCGGACATCTGACTGGCGTAATAGGTAGGCGTGCGGACCAGGACGGCGTCGTAATGGAACTGAGCAGCGGCTTCGGCCAGGTCGACGGTTCCCTTCACGCTCTCGCGTCCAACGCCGGCGATGAGGACCTTCTCCGGCGCGGCAGCTTCTGCGGCCACACGCAGCACGTCGCGCGATTCGGCATCGTCGAGCGCCACCGCTTCGCCGGTTGAACCCAGCAGCAGCAGCCCAGAGAGCAGGCTGCGCGAATAGTGAGCCACGTTGGCTTCAAGCTTGCGGAAATAGATACGCTCGTCCGGGTAGAACGGCGTAGGAACGGCGGCAAGAATGCCCTCGATCAGCATGAATTTATTGTAGAGCCACAAGGGGAGTGTCGGCCTGCATTCGGGGCCGCTCAAACGAAAGTGGAATTGCCGCCGGGGCCGCGCGACACTATGGTAAATAGACTATAGCGACTGAAAAAGCACAGGCGAAGGAGCCGCACGGATGGAGCAATTGTTGAAGGGGGACGAGGAAGAGCAGAACCCGGAAAAAGTGTCTAACAAGGCCCTCTGGTTCCTCGCGCATACTTGTCTGGCCCTCGGATCCTGGCTTGCTCTGATGTTGTTGGGCTATGCCTTCAACCCGTCCGGAGTTTCCCAGCTGGTCATTCTTCTGTTGTCGATTCTTGTGCCGCTGCTGGTGGGATTTGGCTTCACGCGTTATCGGCAGGACCAGCACGCTCCGCTGGTGTGGCTGATCGGACTGATCTGGCTGCTGATCGTGAGCCTGTGGGTTCTGGATATGCCGACCGGGCCGAACGCCTGCCTCCAGTGCGACGCCACTGAGAAGCTGACGCGGACATTCTTCAGCTGGCCCGGCCCCAGCGGCTTGATCGATAACGATGGTCCGTTTCTGGGCACGTGGCCCGCGGCTGCGCTGATCGGATATTCGATCGGGGCGCGGTTTGCGCTCAAGGGCAAGAGCTAGAGTTCCAGTTCCCTTCTCAGGCGAAGGTGTCGGCGTGCAGTTGCTGCAAAGCGTAAACGGTGGTGCGCTGCCGCTGCATGGAGGCGATTCCCTCGACAGCAGCCTGTGCGGCGGCAATGGTGGTGATGCTGGGAATGCGGGCTACCACGGCTGCGCGGCGGATGGCTTTCTCGTCAAAGAAGGTGTCCTGGCCGCGTGGCGTGTTCACGATGAGCTGGATGCGGTCGCCCTTGATGAGATCGACAACGTTTGGCCGGCCCTCCTTGACCTTGAACACGCGCTCTACGCTCATGCCCGCTTTTTCAAATGCATTGGCGGTTCCCTCGGTGGCCACGATTTTGAAGCCGAGATGAATGTATTTTCGCGCCAGCTCGATGGCTGCTTCTTTGTCGTGATCGTTGACGCTGAAGAAGACCGTGCCACAGGTGGGCAGCACATGGCCTGCGGAGAGTTGGGCCTTGGCGAATGCCTCGCCAAAGGTGGCGGCGACGCCCATCACCTCGCCGGTGGAGCGCATCTCAGGACCGAGAACGGTGTCTACACCGGCGAATTTGTTCCAGGGAAAGACTGGCGATTTTACGTAATAAAACGCGCCGGTTTCGAGATCCTTTCCGGAGGCGAGTTGCTTGGGGAGCAATTCGCGCAGCTTGCGGCCGGTCATGAGGCGCGCGGCTACTTTGGCGAGCGGAATGCCAGTGGCCTTTGAAACATAGGGCACGGTGCGCGAGGCGCGCGGATTCACTTCAATGACGTAGACGTGATCCTGATTGTCGGCGTCGCGCTGAATGGCGAATTGCAGATTGACGAGGCCGACGACTTTGAGCGCCAGGGCCAGCTTGCGGGTGTAGGTGCGGAGGACTTCGAGCGTCTCGGGGCGAATGTCGACGGCAGGCAGCACGCAGGAGGAGTCGCCGGAATGGATGCCGGCTTCCTCAATGTGCTGCATGATGCCGGCAATGATTACGTCTTCGGAGTCGCAGAGGGCGTCGACGTCGACTTCGGTGGCATCGACGAGGAAGTGATCGACGAGAACGGGGCGGTCATGGGAGTATTCGACGGCCTGCTTCATGTATTGAGCGACCGCTTCGGCGTCGTAGGCAATGACCATGGCCCGGCCGCCGAGCACATAGCTGGGACGCACCAGCACCGGGTAGCCGATGCGTTCGCCAATGGCCAGAGCTTCTTCGACGCTGGTCGCGGTACCGCCGCGGGGCTGCGGGATTTCGAGTTCGTCGAGCAGCTTGCCGAAGCGCTTGCGGTCTTCTGCGAGGTCGATCGATTCAGGCGAGGTGCCGATGATGGGCACGCCTGCCGCGCGCAGACGCTGAGCCAGGTTGAGCGGTGTCTGACCGCCGAATTGCACAATCATTCCGATGGGAGCGCCCGATCGTGCCTCATGGTTGTAGACGGCGAGCACGTCTTCGAGCGTGAGCGGCTCGAAGTAAAGGCGGTCGCTGGTGTCGTAGTCGGTGGAGACGGTCTCCGGATTGCAGTTGACCATGATGGTTTCGTAGCCGTCCTCTTTTAGCGCGAAGGCGGCGTGGCAGCAGCAGTAATCGAACTCGATTCCCTGCCCTATGCGATTGGGACCGGAGCCAAGAATGATGATCTTTGGAGTCTCTGTGGGCGGCGCTTCGTCCTCTTCGTCGTAGGTCGAGTAGAGGTAGGGCGTCATCGACTCGAATTCGGCGGCGCATGTATCGACGAGCTTAAAGACGGGCGTGATGCCCTTGCTCTCGCGCAGTTCCCTCACCTGCTGGATTCCGGCGTGGCCTTCGAGCTTCCACTCGGCGGCGATGCGCTCATCGCTTAGTCCGAGGCGCTTCCAGCGGCGCAGTTGTTCTTCGCTGACGGTCTCGGGTGTTGTAGATGCGATTTTGGCTTGCTCTAAAGTGATCTCGCGAATCTGATGGAGGAACCAGGGGTCCATGCCGGTGAGGCGGGCGACTTCGCGGACGCTCATGCCGCGCTCGAAGGCGAAGCGGATGTAGCCGAGGCGCTCGGGCTGCGGCGTCACCAGGCGCTGGGTGAGGCGGCGCGGCTCGAGGTTGATTTCGGCGCCGGTTTTCTTGCCGGTTTCGAGGGCGCGCCAGGCTTTCATCAGAGCTTCTTTGAAGGTGCGGCCGATGGCCATCACCTCGCCGACGGATTTCATCTGCGGACCAAGCGTGTCGTCGGAGCCGGGAAATTTTTCGAATTGCCACTTGGGAATTTTTACGACCACGTAGTCGATGGTGGGTTCGAAGCAGGCAGGCGTCTTGCGGGTGATGTCGTTGGGAATTTCGTCGAGCGTGTAGCCGACCGCAAGCTTGGCGGCGATTTTGGCGATGGGGAAGCCGGTGGCCTTCGACGCAAGAGCAGACGACCGCGAAACGCGCGGGTTCATCTCGATCACGGTCATGCGGCCGTCGACGGGGTTGACTGCGAATTGAACATTTGATCCGCCGGTCTCGACGCCGATTTCGCGCATCACTGCGATGGCGGCATCGCGCATCTTCTGGTACTCGCGATCAGTGAGCGTTTGCGCAGGGGCGACGGTGATGGAGTCGCCGGTGTGTACGCCCATGGGGTCGAAATTTTCAATGGAGCAGATGATGATGACGTTGTCGGCGAGGTCGCGCATCACTTCGAGCTCGTACTCCTTCCAGCCGAGAACGCTTTCTTCGATGAGGCACTCGTGGACGGGCGAAAGGTCGAGCCCGCGGGCGAGGATTTCCATCAGTTCTTCGCGGTTGTAAGCGATGCCGCCGCCGGAGCCGCCAAGCGTGAAGCTGGGACGGATGAGGACCGGGAAGCCAAGCTTGGCCGCGAAGTCTAGGCCGTCGCGGAGATTATTAACGAGGGCGGATTTTGAAACATCGAGGCCGATGCGGATCATGGCGTCTTTGAAGAGCAGGCGGTCTTCGGCCTTCTTGATGGCTTCGAGTTTCGCACCGATCAGCTCGACGTTATAGCGGTCGAGAATACCGGCGTCAGCGAGATCGACAGCGAGATTGAGAGCTGTTTGTCCGCCGACCGTAGGAAGCAGAGCGAAGATACCTGAGCCTGGTTTGGACGTGAGCATCTCAGACTCGATCCGGATAATCTCTTCGACGTATTCGCGTGTGAGCGGCTCGATGTAGGTGCGGTCGGCGAGTTCGGGATCGGTCATGATAGTGGCGGGGTTCGAGTTGACGAGCACCACTTCGTAGCCCTCCTGGCGGAGGGCCTTGCAGGCCTGCGTGCCGGAGTAGTCGAACTCGGCGGACTGGCCAATGACGATGGGGCCGGAGCCGATTACGAGGATTTTTTGTATGTCATTTCTGCGTGGCATGGTCTACTCTGATACCTCTTTGATGGCCACTGCTCGCGCCTTAAGGGATATGAACAAGTTGTCAAAGCTCAGCTCAGGCGAAGGCTCGATATAGGTTCCGTCCCGGCCTGTGAGTTTATCTGTAAGAATGAGCGCAGCGCTGTCATACATGCGTTCTCGAACCAGTTTCGTTAGAAGGATTTCGTATCTCTTGGCGTATGAGGCTCCGCGAAACTCCTCAAATACCTTGAAGTGCGGCTCCTGCACCCCAACTGGGCTGAGCGAGCCCTTCGCCTCTTCTAAAACCATGACGTAACCTAGCCAAGGCCTCAGAGAGGGCGCGAAGGCGCCTTCACGGAATGCCGCCCAAATGTCGGCCGCGTTACCCAGGGCCTCCTCAGCACGGTTATTGAAATTGTTTCCGAATGAGCCGACTTGCGACTTAAACTCCATTGCCGCAATTAAGACCCCGTCTCGAACAATGAGCAAATCCCACTTCTTCTCCGCTCGATACCATCCTGGGAGTTCAACTTTTCGTGAGGTATAGATGCAGGCTCGATCCAAGCCGGCTTCATCAAGGAAATCCGCTAGAAGTTCGACAAAACCATCCAGCTGTTTTCCCCCTGTCACGGCGGTGCGGCTGCCTGAGTCACGTGTTCCGTTACGAGTGCCTTGATGATCGGCCTGGCGCTGCCGAGTTCTCCAGAAATGCTGAATGGCCTCGGACAATCGGTCTTGCCAGCGAGGTTGAAGGCTCATGGCTCCTCCCGCTGTATCACTTGCGGTTGCCAAAATAGTCCGCCTGTCTCCCGGTAAAAACGCGACACGGACATGTGGTGGTACTTGTTGCTGATCTCATAGCCTACGCTGTGCCTTCCGGTCCTGGCTGCAGCAATTGCGTTTGTTCCCGAGCCTGAGAACGGATCCACGACTACATCTCCAGCAAAACTGAACATGCGAATGAGACGCTCTGCGAGTTCGGCGGGGTAGGGCGCCGGGTGGTCTTTCGTTGATGCTCCAGTCAGCCCCGTCCAGATTTGTTGAAACCAACTTTGGTAATTTTCCGCACTGATCACGGAGAGTAGCCTCTTGGCGGTGGTTGGTTTTCTGTAGCCGCCTGGTTTACGGAACATGAGGATGTATTCGATGTCATTCTTGATTACGGAGTTGGGCTCATATGGTTTGCCGAGAAAGCCACCACCGCCCGAAACCTCATAAACAGCATTTGCAATCTTGTGCCAGATGATCGGAGCGAGATTGTCGAACCCGACCTTGCGACAAATCTCTTGAATTGAGGCGTGCAATGGTACGACTGTGTGACGCCCATCGTTTTGTCGCCTCGATAGGCACACGTCGCCAACGACGCAAATCAACCGTCCACCGGGAACCAGCAGATCGAAGCTGCGCTTCCAAACCTGAGTCAACTCTGCGAGAAAATCGTCGTACTCCGTAATATGCCCAAGTTGTCCGGCGGCATTCTCGTATTTCTTAAGCGTCCAATATGGAGGCGAAGTCAATACAAGATGCGCACTTTCCGAACTGAGAGAGCGCATCTTACGAGCATCGCCATGCAGAAGGTAATGGCTTGTGGGAATCCGAAGCAGCGATTCCTCTAGCATTCGGATGGCCGCGGCGTCCCGTGCGAGCCTTGGGATCGCAGTCTGATCGAGCGAATCTGATTTGAGCGTCTCCGGCAGGAAAGGAGAGAGATCCAGATCAGGGATACTGATTGCGCTCGGCTCAGGCTCTTCCCTTCTGACTGCGAGTCCGCTCATGATCTCCACTCCTCCATCATTTGGCGGAAGTCGTGGAATAAGTAATGCGAGTCGTGCGGGCCGGGGGCAGCTTCGGGGTGGTATTGGACGCTGAAGAGCGGCAGCGTTTTGTGGCGCAGGCCTTCGAGCGTCTGATCATTCAGGTCGACGTGGGTGAGTTCAACTTCGTTGGCGTTGATGGAGTCGGGATCGACGGCGAAGTTGTGGTTGTGGGCGGTGATCTCGACCTTGCCGGTGGCGTTGTTGCGGACGGGGTGGTTGCCGCCGTGATGGCCGAACTTGAGTTTGTAGGTTTTGCCACCGAGGGCGAGGCCGCAAAGCTGGTGGCCGAGGCAGATTCCGAAGACGGGGACGCGGCCGAGCATGTTCTGGATGGCTTTGACGGCGTAGTCGACTGGCTCGGGATCGCCGGGGCCGTTGGAGAGGAAGACGCCGTCGGGCTTGAGACTCAGCACATCACCGGCGGTGGTCTCAGCCGGAACCACCGTCACGCGGCAACCTTCGCGGGTGAGCATGCGCAGGATGTTGTGTTTGATGCCGAAGTCGTAGGCGACTACGTGGAGGGTTTTGGTCTCCCACCCATGACGAGATGAAGCCTCGTCATGGATGGGGCACGGAGCGTTTTGGGATGGCGAAGATGCTAACAGCTTGTCGTTGGTTTGGTTGCGGGTGTCGTCCTGATCGAAAGTGTAGATGGATTTTGTGGAGACGACTTTGGCCAGGTCGGTGCCGTCCATTTTGCGGATGGCACGGGCTCTGGCTACGAGCGCATCGGGATCGGCAACGTTGGTGGATATTACGCCGCGCATGACGCCGTTATTGCGTAGATGACGGACCAAGGCGCGGGTATCGATCTCGGCGAGAACGGGGACGGCGTAGCGTTCCATGTATTCGTCGGTGACCTGCTCGGAGCGCCAGTTGGAGCTAATGGGAGAGAACTCGCGGACGATCAGGCCCTCGATATAGGGCTTGGCCGACTCATTGTCTGCCTGGTTGGTGCCGTAGTTGCCGATCTGGGGGTTGGTGAGAACGACAATTTGCCCTGCGTACGAGGGGTCGGTGGCAATTTCCTGATATCCGGTAAGAGAAGTATTAAAAACAACTTCGCCCTGGCATTCACTTGGGTGACCATAGGCCTGGCCGCGGAAGATGCGCCCGTCTTCGAGCGCCAGAATCGATTGCATTGCCTCTCCGAAGAGTGGATTCAATAGATTTTACCACCTGCGGTGGGGCAGACGGCGCCTGCGGTGCGGCAGACCCTCGCTTTTCGCTCGCAGGGGCTGATTACTCACGTTTATTTGCAGGTTTGCCGGAACAGGGGCTTGCTATCGCACCACGCCGGCATCGCGGGTCGGCCAGTAGACGAAGACGGCTTTGCCGTAGATCAGGCCGCGCTCGACGGGGCCGAAGTCGCGGCTGTCGGAGGAGATGCAGCGATGGTCGCCCAACATGAAGTAGCTGTCCTCCGGTACGATGATCTCGGCCATGGAACGGCTGTCGCGAAACTCCGGGGGAACGTAATCCTCAATCAGCCGCCTGTCGTTGACCCAGACCTGGCCGCGGTCGATACGGAGCCGATCGCCGGGCAGGGCTATGACCCTCTTGATGTAGCTCTTTTCCGGGTCGCGCGGATAACGGAAGACCACCACGTCGTTGCGATCAATGCCGGAGATGTGGTAGACGAACTTGTTGATGAACAGACGGTCGCGGTCTTCGAGTCGCGGCAACATGCTGGTGCCCTCTACCCGAACTGGCTGATAGAGGAAGGTAATGATCAGGACCGAGGCGACCGCGGCGACGAGTAGATCCCGCATCCACAGACCGAGACCGCCGGACTTTTGCGTCGGGGGGGACGCAGGACCCAGTTCCGGATAGCCGGGGTCGGCCGGCTGGCTCGGTGCGGGGTTGGGAATTCCGGGGACGCTATCGGGACCTGTTTCCATCTCTTATAGATTACTCGCAACCCAGGCTTCCGGGTGGACACAAAACAGGGGTTGGTTTACCAAGTGGTTTCGGTTGGTTGGCGCTGGGAACCAGGCTGGCCGCGGTTCCGGTGAGATTCTCTTCCTGCAAAAGGAGCGGACGCTGCAGCAGCATCTCCACCTGGGTTCCGCTCTCGATTTTCACATCCGCGCCGCGGGTGAAGAGCGAAACCAGGCCGGCTGCGGCCAGGCCGGCGCCAATGCCCGCAACGCCGCCGGCAAGCGGATGGCCGCTGCCCAGGCCGGCTATGGAGCCGATGGTGCCGCCGGTGGGAATGGCGATTTTTGCCACTTCGCCCGCGTTGCGCCCTTTGTTCGGATCCTGTTGGATGGTTCCCTCGCCGTCATCCTTCACTTTCTGCTTGTCGGCGCCGGGCAGATTGTCGACGATGCCTGGAATCTCCACCACCGTGCCGTTGGGAAAGATGATTGAGGTGAAGTGCATGTCCAGTTGCGCGCTGCCCTTTACGTGTCCGGCGCGAACCACGCGGTCTACCACCCCCTGCACGTACACGCCGGCTGGAATCATGACGCGATTGCCGACTACCACGGGAAAGGTAGAAGCTAGATAGACGCTGTCGCCGGGTTTGGCGCTTTTGGTGTTGATGGCGCTGCGCAACTGGAGGAGCACCTTGGTGCCGGAGGGGACCGTGTAGGTTTTGGGCGCCGGTGCAACTGGGGCCGCAGCGGGTTGATCCGATACCACCGCCGACGGCGATGCAGGTTGAGCGGATGGGTTGTCCTGAGCGAGGCAGGCGCTGGAAGTTGCGGCCGCCAAACCGAGCGCGCAAACCGTCGATGAGACTTTAATCAGCAGATGCATCCAACCCTCCGTCACAGCGCCTTTTATCAGATAGACGAACCAGCCACGATCTAGGATAGCGTCTAAGGAACGGCCGCGAAAGCTTCTATTGCATCCAATGTTGAAAAAAATGCCGCGCATTGAGCGCCGCGGAGTTCGATTCGCGGTACGATGCAGGAAAGCCATGGCAACTGCGATGATTCCTTCCGATCTCTCTCCTGCTGCTTCCGACGGCCGGTTTGCGGCTGCATATCGGGTGCTGAGCGATGCGATTCGAGCGCACGCGTTTCCCGGCTGCGGCTTTGGCGTGCTGGCCGGCGGCAAGGCTGTGCTACTGGATGCGTTGGGCCGCTTTACCTATGCGGACGACGCACCTGCGGTAGCGGCTGAGACCGTTTACGACGTGGCCAGCCTCACCAAGGTGGTGTCCACTACGGCTGCGGCCATGCTGCTCTGGCGGCGCGGCCGGTTGGACCTGGAGACGCCGCTGGGTGAGTTGCTGCCCGGTTTTGTAGTGGGCCGCGCTCCTGGAGAACGCGCCCGGCAGGTAACGCTGCGGCACCTGCTGGCGCACAATTCGGGGCTTCCGGGATACGTGGAGTTTTTCCGCACGGCCACAACGCCGGCTGCGCTGTTTCGCGCCTGCCTGGAGTTGCCGCTAGAAGCTGAACCGGGGGCGCGCGCCGAGTACTCCGATCCTGGCTTCATTCTGCTGGGCAAGGCTCTGGAGGTGCTAACGCGTGAATATATCTCCCCATGGGTGCACCGGGAAGTCTTCGACCCGCTGGGGATGGCTTCCACTGGGTTCTGTCCGGCGCCGGGGGCACGTGCCGCGATTCCGCCTACGGAAGAGGATCAAAGCCTGCGCGGGCGTCGGATTCAGGGCGAGGTGCAGGATGAGCACGCCTGGATATTGAAGGGCGCGGCCGGGCATGCTGGGCTTTTCTCCAATGTCCCCGACCTGTTGCGCTTTGCGGGGGCGGTGCTCGAGACAGGCGGGACCAGTTTGTTTGAAGCGGCGACGGTGGAACAATTCGCTACGCGGCAGGGTCCGCAAGGGAGTTCCCGCGCGCTGGGCTGGGATACGCCTTCGGAGAATTCGTCTTCAGGAAGCCATTTCTCGCGGCATTCCATCGGACACCTGGGGTACAGCGGATGCTCTCTGTGGATCGACCTGGACGCGGAGATTGCCGTGGTGCTGCTTGCCAACCGCACCTGGCCAGACCGGTCTGCTCAGTTGATTCGTGAGGTCCGGCCTGCGTTCCACGACGCTATTCGTGCCGCGCTCTGAGAGCTCGCCTCAGGGCCTGAAGGCCGGAATTCTTTCCGGCCGCAATGTCAGGGCTGAAGCCCTGAACTACCGCTTGCCTCGTTCACGGACAGTTTCCAGGCATGTTCTGACGCTCCTGCATCCAATGTGTTACTTGAATTGCCACTAGAGGGGGTTCATGGCGCGGAGAATTCTGTTAGAACTTGCGCGGTTTCCAGATACAATCAATGGTTGGGGACATACGCATGCTAACCAGCTCGACGATTCAAGAGACGGCCAGCGCCCAAGCAAACGGCACCAAAAAAGATCAAGCCTCCCTGCTTCAACAGTTGACCACCGAGAGCCAGAATGAGGCTTCTCAAGGCTTCGACACCAAGTCCGCGCTGGAGATTGCGCGCATCATCAACCATGAGGATGCCAAGATTGCCGCGGCGGTGAAGAAGGCGATTCCGGAGATTGCCGCTGTCATCGATCAAGTGGCGCGCAGCCTTCGCGACGGTGGCAGGCTTATCTATATAGGAGCGGGTTCGAGCGGACGCATTGCAGCACTGGACTCTTCGGAGTGCCCGCCCACCTATTCCACTTCTCCCGGACAGGTGCAGTACATCATGGCCGGCGGACCCAAGGCTCTGGCCTCGGCCGTTGAAGTGAACGAAGACTCAGAGGAACTTGGCCAGCGGGATATTGCCCGCCGGCGGCCCACACGCAAAGACGTGGTGGTGGGGCTTTCGGCTTCGGGACGCACTCCTTACGTGGTGGCCGCCGTGGCGTATGCGCGGGCACGCGGAGCACATACCGCGGCTGTTACATGCAACCACGACACGCCTCTTGCTGCTGCGGCGGACATTGCCATCGTTGCCGACGTGGGCGCTGAAGTGGTGTCAGGATCGACGCGCATGAAGGCCGGTACCGCGCAGAAGATGGTGCTGAACATGATCACCACCGGCGCCATGACCCGGCTCGGCTACGTGTATGAGAACCTGATGGTCAACGTGCACATGCAGAACTCCAAGCTGGTGGAGCGCGGCATCCGTATTCTGATGAGCGCGTGTAACATCAACCGCGAAACTGCGGTGCAGACCATCAAGAGCGCCGGACGCAGCGTGCCGGTGGCGCTGGTGATGCTGAAGGCCCGGGTGGATAAGCCTGAAGCAGTCAGGCGTCTGGCCAAGTCCGACGGGAATGTGCGGCTGGCGATTGAGGATAATGTGCTGGAGCTGTAGCCGCTCTTCTGCCTGGGTGATTGCGCTGCAGAATGATCAGCGACTCTGTTTCCTGATGAACCCTACGGCTGGTACTCCCACAGATCGTTGAGATCGGCGCCGCCATTTCCGCCGCCGAATATCCGGAAATTTCCTGACGCGTCTTTCCAACTCGATGAGGCGTAGCGTCCGGATGGAACGTTGCCTGGGGCGCTGACCCCTTTCAGTCCGTAAGTTCCGGGCTGGCTGTTCAGGTTGGATCCGTTGATCCAGGTCCATACGTCGCCGCTGAACTTCCAAAGGTCGTTCAATGCGCCGGCGTTTCCAAGCGAGTCCTCGCCGAAACCGCTGAAGAGCCAGAAATTGTCTGACGCGTCTACCCAGGTGACAGCGCCTGCACGAGCGCCGGCAAAATTACCCGGAGCGCCCTTTCCCTGGGTTCCGTAATTCCCAAGCTCGTTGCCCGTGTTGGCTCCGCTGATCCATGTCCATTGCCCGCCGGAGTATTCCCACAAATCGTTGAGGAAGCCGAGGAGCCCGGTCGAATCAAGCCCATATCCTCCGCTGAGCCACACATTGCCGGACTTGTCGACCGCGATGGAAGCATTTTGACGGGATCCCGGATAGGTGCTTGAGGAAGCTGTTCCCTGTATTCCGTATGTCCCGCGCTGATTGACAGTGTTCGATCCACTTACCCAGGTCCATTGGCCGCTGCTGAACTTCCACAGATCGTTCAGCTCGCACCCGGCGTTCAAAATGTTGTAGCAGGCCTTCCCGGTGGAGTCGTCGCCAAACCCGCCAAGGAGCCAAAGAGTTCCGGAAGCGTCCGTCCAGCTCATCGCACTGTCTCGCGCACCGGGAGTATTTCCGGAAGTTGCGGTTCCCTGGGTCCCATACACGCCCGGCTGGTTGACGCGGTTTGAGCCTGCAACCCATGTCCATTGATCGCCGCTGAACTCCCACAGGTCGTTCAGGTCGCCCTGGGCTCCGGTCGAGTCAATGCCGACGCCGCCGAAGAGCCAGAAGTTCCCTGATGGATCGGACCAGGTGACGGCGTTGTGCCGCGCTCCGGGAATGTTGGTGGGCGAGGCTGTCCCTCGCGTTCCGTAGACGCCCGGTTGCGTGGAAGTCGCGGTGCTTGAGCCGCCCATCCAAGTCCATTCACCGCCATTAAACTTCCACAGATCGTTCTGATCGAAATAGATCTGATCAATCTGCCCGCCGGGCCCGATAATTCCATTAGCCAACATACCTACGTTGCCGCCGAAGAGCCAGAAATTGCCGGATGAATCGGTCCAGTTGGCCGCACTGATGCGCGCCCCTGGAACGTTGCTCGCCGAGGCGACTCCCATGGTTCCGTAACTGCCTGCCTGGTTCACGTAATCAGCTCCGCTTACCCACGTCCACACATTTTTTCCGGCAGTGTACAAGGTGCACGTCACCTGCACGTTGCTCGCATCTGCGCTGGCGATGCCGGTCCCGTTGGCGACCACGCAATACTGTGCGGGGTTGGCGGGCTGGGTGAGGACTGTAACCGTGTACGAGCTGCCAGCATCGATCGAAATTGCAAATGTGAACGCGCCGTTGGCGGTGATGGTGAGGTCGTCTGTGCTGTTGTCCTGAAGAACAAGTTCGCCGCCGGTCAGGCCGGAGACTGAGCCGCTGATGGTGTAGGTCTTGGGTGGAGGATTGTTCGGTGGGCCGCCTGGTCCCCATCCCTGGTATTCCCAAAAGTCATTGAACTTTCCGCCACCAGCGATGGTGAAGTAGTCGCCGCCGCCGAACACCCAGAGGTCTCCCGACTTGTCGATCCAACCCACCGCGCTGTCGCGCGCCGTGGGCAAGTTGCTGGGCGAAGACACGCCCAGTGTTCCGTACGATCCTACGTCTCCGGCGGTGTTTGGGCCGTCCACCCATGTCCATTGCCCAGCGCTATACTCCCACAGGTCGTCGATGTCCCCGTAGACTTGCGGTCCAACTCTCGAATCCAGGGCGAAGCCGCCGAAGAGCCAGAAATTCCCCGTGGCGTCAGTCCAACTGACCGCTCCCCAACGCGCTCCAGGAACATTGCCGGGCGCGGGATCTCCCTGCGTGCCATAGATGCCGGACTGGTTGGCAATATCCGACCCTCCCATCCACGTCCATTCGCCTCCGCTGTACTTCCAAAGGTCATTCAGATTGCATACTGGCGCTACCGCGCAGGCGAGCCCGTTCAGGTCGTTACCCTCGCCGCCGAAAAGCCAGAGACTTCCCGCAGCGTCGGTCCACGTAACGGCATTGGTGCGCGCTCCCGGTGCATTGCCTGCCGCACGAGTTCCCTCAGTTCCGTAGACGCCGTAAGCATTCACCGTGTTTGACCCGCTCATCCAGGTCCACTCACCTGCGCTGTACTTCCACAGGTCGTTCAGGATTCCCAACGATCCGTTGGAGTCGACGCCCGCGCCGCCAAAAAGCCATAGGTTTCCGGACGAATCAGCCCAGGAATTTGCGTCGACACGCGCGCCGGGAACGTTGCCGGGGGCGGGAACCCCGAGAGTTCCGTAGACGCCCGGTTGGTCCTCGCCGGCTATTCCCGGCTGGTTGGCCTTCTTCGAGCCGCTCATCCAGGTCCATTGGCCGCCACTGAATTTCCATAGATCGTTTAGATCGCCGCGGGTTCCGGTTGAATCGATCCCCAGGCCGCCAAATATCCAGAAGTTCCCGTAGGAATCGACCCAGCTGACGCCCTGATACCGCGCCCCTGGAACATTCCCTGGGGCGGCCAAGCCCTCGGTTCCGTAGGCTCCCTGCTGCTCGGTCTGGTTCGATCCGTTGACCCACGTCCATTGGCCGGCGGTGTATTCCCACAGGTCGTCCAGGTCGCCCTGCTGACCCGTCGCGGGGACGCCGTAACCTCCAAAGAGCCAGAAGTTTCCGGCAGCGTCCGTCCACGCCATGGGGTAAACTCTTGCGCCGGGCGTGTTGCTTGCAGAAGGCGTCCCCAGCGTTCCGTAGGTTCCCGCTTGATTGACACTCGAAGATCCGCCCATCCATGTCCACAGGTTTGCGTTGGGATTGGTGCAGGCGACCTGGACGTTCGTCACATTGGCGGTGGCTGCTCCGGTGCCGTTGGTCACTCTGCAGGTCTGCGCTGGGCTGGAGGGCTGCGTGAGCACTGTCACGGCATACGCATTGCCGCTGGCGATGGGGGTTGTAAAGACAAAGGGTCCATCCGCGGTTACCGTCAGGTTGTTCGTGCCGTTATCTTCGAGGACAAGCCCGCTGCCGGTGAGCCCGGACACATTGCCGCCGATGGTGTAGGTGACTGGAGGTGCGTTCAGGGTGCAGGTGACCTGGATACTGGTGATGTTGCTCGTAGCGGTCCCGCTGCCGTTGGTCACTTTGCAGGTTTCGGCCGGGCTGGTGGGCTGGGTGAGAACGGTGACGAGATAGGCGCTGCCGCTGGAGACGGATGCGGAAAATGTGAAGGCTCCGTCGGCGGCGATTGGCAGATTGTTGCCGCCGTTGTTCTGCAAGACAAGGCCGCTGCCAGTGAGGCCCGATACCGCGCCACCAATGGTATAGGTCTGGGAACCGCCGTTGTTGGTTACGACGCAGCCTGCGAGAGCCAAGAGCGAGAGGGTGGCCGATAGGATGAGAGCAAACGAACTCGTCCTGATCCGCATGGCGGCCCTCCGTTCTTCCGAGACTAATTTAGGTTGCTTTATGTTTATTCGTGGATTCAAAGAAAGCTTTGATCAGGTCCATCGATCTCAGGAACTGCTATTCAAATAGACTACGGCGCGGGGCGAAGGTTAAAGCCGGGTTGAAGACTCCTTTCGAATTGCGCGCGGCGACGCCGGGCGGATGACTCAAATTGAATACCGCCGGGCGCGACGGATTGGTGCGCGAATCCCTGCGGCGGCTGCTCTGTCGATTTACACTTGAAGACCAGGAGTTCCTGATTCTTGATGGGTAAGATTCTTCATGGATAAATATGTCATTCGCGGCGGGAATCCGCTATTGGGTACCGTCCGCGTTTCGGGCGCGAAAAACTCAGCGCTTCCCTGCATGGCCGCGGCTATCCTCACCCAGGACGAAGTGACGCTGGAAAACATTCCGCAGGTGCGCGACATTGAGACCGAGCGCAAGCTGCTGGTTTCGATGGGCGCCGAGGTTGAGCTAGGCTACGGCCGCGCCCAGCACCGGACCAAGATTTGCTGCCGTATCCTGTCTGACCCGGAAGCAAAATATGAGATTGTGAAGACCATGCGGGCCAGTTCCCTGGTGCTGGGACCGCTTGTGGCGCGTTGCGGAGTCGCACGCGTGGCCATGCCGGGAGGCTGCGCCATCGGCGGCAGGCCGATCGACCTGCACATCAAGGGTCTGGAAAAGATGGGCGCGACCATCACCCAGGAGCACGGCTACCTGGAGGCGCGCGCGGACCGGTTGAAAGGCGCGCACCTGGTCTTCGATAAGATCACCGTTACCGGCACGGAAGATCTGCTCATGGCCGCTGTTCTGGCCGATGGCGAAACGCTGATGGAGAACTGCGCCCGCGAGCCGGAGGTGAGCGATGTGGCGGCGCTGCTGACCGCGATGGGCGCGAGGATTGAGGGAGCAGGCACTTCGACCATTCGCGTACAGGGCGTGACCAGCCTGCATGGAGCGCGCCATCGCATCAATCCGGATCGCATTGAGGCGGGGACGTTTCTGATTGCCGGCGCCATTACCGGCGGAGACCTGATTGTGGCTAACTGCAATCCCGATCATCTGCGGGCGGTGATTTCCAAACTGGAAGAAGCGGGTGTTCGCGTGGATCAGCTGGGGCCCGATTCGGTGCGCGTGCGGTCTGAGGGGCACCTGCGGGCGGCCGATATTTCAACGGAAGAGTATCCAGGCTTCCCAACCGACATGCAGGCGCAGTATATGGCCCTGGCCACGCAGTCTGAAGGCGTGAGCCAGGTGAAGGAAAACATATTCGAGAACCGCTTCATGCATGTGCAGGAGCTGGTGAGAATGGGCAGCAACATCAAGGTGGATGGCAGCACGGCCACGGTGCGCGGACCGGCCAAACTCTCAGCGGCAGCCGTAATGTGCTCCGACCTGCGTGCTTCCGCATCGCTGGTGCTGGCCGCTCTGGTGGCTGATGGGGAGTCCATTCTGGATCGCGTTTATCACATGGATCGGGGCTATGAGCGCATCGAGGAGAAACTGCGCGGGGTGGGTGCGCAGATTCGGCGCCTGGGAAATATTTTTGCCACCTAAGTAACCTTCTCAACCGAAAATAAATAGAACTTCGACCCATTGTTGTTTAATAATGGAAGCTCAAACTTCAGGAAGGGTTACCTGCGTGCACGCGCCGATCAAAATTAGCGTTCGCGAATCTGTCTCACCGCCAGCTGACGGCGATGTGCCAGTGCAGGCCGCGCTCGGCAGTTTTTCCCAGGACGCGTTCGTACTCACGCAGTTCAACCATGACCGGCTGCGTTTCAGACCCCAGAGCAGCCGGGTTCGCAGTCAAAAATTCAATAAGAGCGCAGACGGTGAGCATTCCGTCTCCGGCGCCGTACCATTGGGGCCGGGGCAGGTGGCGCGCCCAGTCGGGACTGGCAACGCCCTGTTCGAGCAGCAATGCCATGGAATTCTCGTCAGCGGAAAAAAACTCCAGCAGTGGCGTGACATGAAGCCGCTCCGCGAGCCGCTCCAACGCGTCTTCGTTGCGCGCCAAGGCCTGGCCGTTCACAAAGATATCGAAACCAGGGTCTTCCCCTTCAACAACAATGTACAAGCTGGCTGCCATCGATTATGAGTCTAGTGGAGATGGTGGCCGGGTTGAGAGAAAACTCGATTGCGGTTATCCAATCAATTACCGTTGGGGTTTTGCCAATTACTCAAGTTCACCCCTTAGTTTGGTGACTACCACAAATGAGTTATGGCAAACTGCCAAATAGGGCCGATTCTATAAGTTGATCCACTTGCTTGTGTTGCCGAGGTGTACGTGGTGAATTGGAAGATGCTTCCGGATCTGGCGGCGGTCGGCCTTTTGGCTGCCGCTTTCGCCTCCGTGGCCAGACGTAACCAAACCCATTCGTCCAGAATCTGGCTCATCGGCTGGTTGATGATCGCTCTCCATTTTGCCGCTTTCCTGTTTGAGAGTGCTCCCGGCATCTGGGGACCCGTGGCGATAACCGTCGGACTCTCGGCGCTGACCTGGACGGGGCTCCTGTTCATGTGGGCGTCAGTTCCCTACCGGCAGGAGTCATCGAGCCGCTGGATCCTGGTGGCCCTGTTGACGGCGAACACGCTTTATCTCACGCTCAGCAATGCGAATGGAATACCGGATTGGGCGATGAACGCGAGCGCCGCTCTTTTTGGCGCGTTGCCGCTCGCCATCTCACTTCTGGCTTTGAAGAGATTCGATAGCCCACTGCGCTGGACGGTAGTTGGAGTTTACTCCCTGCTCTCTATTTACCTTCTCGCATTCCAGCACCGGCCCGGTAATGGCGGAGACCTGGCAGTAAATGGCGTTCTCTTCACCGTTTACATCGGTTGCTGCATTCACTTCTGGATTGCATACCGGCGCGCTACTGCCGGAGCATTTATTACCATCGCCGGCTTCCTGGCGTGGGCGTCGGTATTTCTGGTAGCGCCGCTCATGGAGTCATACTTTCCGACCTACTTGCCTGAAAGCGAAGTCTGGAATTTGCCCAAGTACCTGGTGGCCATCGGGATGATCCTTTTGCTGTTGGAAGACCAGATTCAGCACAACAAGCATTTGGCGTTGCACGATCACCTGACGGGCCTGCCCAATCGGCGGCTCTACCAGGACCGGTTGGCTAGCGCCCTGGAGCGGGCGAAGCGTTCAGAGGCGCAAGCCGCGCTGCTGGTAGTTGACCTGGACCGCTTCAAGCACGTCAACGATACGCTCGGCCACCATGTGGGCGATCTGGTACTGCAGAAGGTTGCGACCATGTTCCTGACGAGAGTTCGCCGCTCCGACACAGTGGCTCGCACGGGCGGAGACGAGTTTTCGATCATCCTGGAAGAGCCCACAAGTCGAGCGGACGCCTTGCAGGTGGGTCGATCGTTGATGCAGCTTTTGGATGAACCCATGGAGCTTGGGGTACATGCGGTGCGCGTCGGCGCCAGCGTGGGTATCGCGATTTATCCCGAAGACGCACGGGAGATGGAGGCGCTTTGCATAGCCGCCGATCTGCGCATGTACGACGCCAAGCATGAGTCTCATCAGAAGCGCGGACAAGATGGCGCCCGCACGGCTCGTATGCAGCCGCGCATTGAGACGCACACACAGCCGGGACTTCAGGCAGTGGAGTAGAGAAACGCACCTGGGAAGTTAATGCGATCAACTGCAAAAAGAAGCGGCCCGGACGTTCAAGTCCGGGCCGCCTCTTCTTTATGCTGCGAATGTTTGGTTAAGAATTACCCCTGACCTCCGCCTGGTCCCCGGCCACCACCGCTGCCTCCACCGGGACGGCGGCGGCGGCGGCGACGATTGTTGTTGTTGGCTGGCGGACGGCCTACGCCACCGCCGGCAGGTGCGCCGACCGCGACCGGCGCGCCCTCCACGCGGTTGAAGTTCGGCTCATTCTCTTCGTCGAATTCTTCCCCGGCTTCTTCTTCGAATTCGCCGCCCTCGATGAGGATAGTGCTTTGGTTGGATTTCGGCTGGCGTTCATCGAACTCGTGGCGCGGCCGGGCCGGTGGCGCCGGTGCGGCGGGAGCCTCGGATGCAGCGAACTCGCCCGGTTCTGTCTCTGACTCTGGCGGAGCCGAATGCGCCAGCTTGGCCTTCTGCTCCTTGATCAGCGCCTTGCGGCTGAGCTTGATGCGATTGCCTTCGATGGCCAGGACCTTGACCATGACCTGATCGCCCTCGCGCAATTCGTCCTTCACTTCCTTCACGCGATGCTCGGCAATCTCGGAGATGTGCAGCAGTCCGTCGGTTCCCGGGAAAAGCTCGACGAATGCGCCGAACTCGGCCAGGCGAACGACTTTACCAAGGTATACCTTGCCGATCTCCGGAACCGCAGTGATATTGCCGATGATCTCGAGCGCCTTCTTCAGGCCCTCGGCATCGCTGGAGGCAACGCTGACGCGGCCGGTGTCGTCGACGTCGATCTTGGCGCCGGTCTGCTCGATAATGCCCCGGATAGTTGCGCCACCTTTGCCGATCAGGTCGCGAATCTTGTCGGTGGGGATCATGACCGTCTCAATGCGTGGAGCATAAGCAGAACGCTCGGTGCGCGGCCCATCGAGAACCGCGTCCATTTTATCGAGAAGGAAGAGTCGGCCTGCCTTGGCCTGGGCCATTGCCTGCTGAAGGATCTCGCGGGTCAGGCCGCCGATCTTGATGTCCATCTGCAAAGCGGTGATGCCCTTGCGGGTACCAGCCACCTTGAAGTCCATGTCGCCGTAGTGATCTTCAGCGCCGGCGATGTCGGTAAGGATGGCGTAGTCGTCGCCCTCCTTGACCAATCCCATCGCCACGCCGGCTACCGAACCCTTGAGGGCGATGCCGGAGTCGTAGAGCGCCAGGCTGGCGCCGCAAACTGAGGCCATGGACGAAGAACCGTTGGACTCAAGAATGTCGGACACGATGCGGATGGTGTAAGGTGACTCTTCCGCGCTGGGCAGGACCGCAGAGATTGCGCGTTCAGCAAGTGCTCCGTGGCCAATTTCGCGGCGGCCTGTGCCGGTCATACGTCCTGTCTCGCCAACGGAAAACGGCGGGAAGTTGTAGTGAAGCATGAAGGGCTTTTTCTTCTCGCCCTCATAGCTCTCTAAACGCTGGCCATCGTCCTGAGTGCCGAGAGTTGCCGTCACCAGGGCCTGGGTCTCGCCGCGTGTAAACAGGGCTGAGCCATGGACGCGGGGAAGAACGCTGGTCTCGATGGTAATTTCGCGAATTTCGTCGAAGGCGCGGCGGTCGGGACGAATGCGCTCCTTCGTTACCTGCTCGCGGAAGGTGCGCTCGCGCAGAAGTTCGTAGTAGTGGGCCAGCTTCTTCTTGGCGGCTGGATCATCTGCGGGCAATTCGGCAGCCAGCTCGTCCTTGATTTTCTTCACCAGCGCATAGCTGTCGGTCTTGGCATGCTTCTTGGTGTCGAGGGCGTCTTTGAGGCGATCGCCGATCTTGGACTTCAGCTCTTCGTAGTAGGCCTCGTCGGTAACCGGCGCCGTGAAGGCGCGCTTGGTCTTGCCGGCAACTTTTACGAGCTCGTCGATGGCGGCGACAATCTTCTTGATCTCCACGTGAGCGAACTCGATTGCTTCCAGAATGACTTCTTCAGTCTCTTCCTTGGCGCCCGACTCGATCATCACGATGCCGTCTTTGTGTCCGACGACCATGATGTTGACTGTGGTGGCGGCGCGCTCAGAGTAAGTGGGGTTGATGACGAACTCGCCATCGACACGGCCTACGCGGACGGCGCCAACCGTTGCGCTGAAGGGAATGTCAGAAAGAGCCAAGGCAGCAGCGGCAGCGTTGATGCCGACAACGTCGGGGTCGTTCTCCTTGTCAGCGGAGAAAACCAGCGCGATGACCTGGGTCTCGTTGCGGAAGCCGTCAGGGAAGAGCGGACGGATGGGGCGATCGATCTGGCGGCAGGTCAGCACTTCTTTTTCGCTGGGGCGGCCTTCGCGCTTGATGAAGCCGCCGGGAATGCGTCCGCCAGCGTAGGTGTACTCGCGGTAATCGACCGTGAGGGGGAAAAAGTCGATGCCTTCCCGGGGATCGGGAGATGCAACTGCTGTGGCCAGGACGACGGTTTCGCCGGTGGTGACCAATGCGGCGCCAGAGGCTTGCTTGGCCATGCGGCCGGTCTCAAAGACCAGGCGTTTGCCGCCGGCAAGCTCGACAGATACTTCATGCTTAGACATAGAGTCCTCGTTTCATTTTGTTCGCTTGGGAAACTTGTGGGGGGAATGCGCTTGGGAGGGATGCAGGGAAATTGGCGACAGAATAAGCTGAAAACAGGCTGCGCGCAACACCGAGGGTTTTGCGCGAGGGAGTAGATTCTCCCCGCCCGTATACCAATCTCGCCGCCGAGACCGCGCTCAGCCGATAGCTGTGCGCAAGCCCTGGCAGCGGTTCAAAGTCGCCAGGTACTGCATGGCCCCAGGTTCTGGGTAGAACGGGGGCCGTGACCAAGCATCGGTCTGAGCGCTTCCGTGTCAATGGTGGCTTTCCGACTACTTGCGGATCCCGAGTTTGCCGATCACATCGCGATAGCGGTCGGAATCGTGCGCCTTCAGGTAGTCAAGTAGACGGCGGCGTTTGCTGACCAACTGCAAAAGACCGCGCCGGGAAGCATGGTCCTTTTTGTGGGTCTTGAAATGTTCGGTCAGTTCGCCAATCCGCTCACTCAGAATTGCGATCTGGACCTCCGGCGAGCCGGTGTCCGATGCATGAGTCCGGAAACGTTCAATCAGGGTTGTTTTCTTTGCAGTCGCCAGCACGGCGTTTGTTACTCCTCTTGTCTTCTCGTGTCCACTCTCAAGTGTCTAGAGTGAGGTTACCACGAACGAGCGGGTTAGCGCTATGGTTCGGCGGGGCTTGGGGTGGAAGAGAACGCTCCGCGGTCAACGGGTGCCGAAACGGAAGAGACGGTTGTCGAAGCGTTCGCGGATGACTTCGGCGATCTGCACCTGAGTGGCGTCGGGATGCTCAGGGTTCAACATGTAGTTCCAGGTATGGGGCATTATCGCCGAAGGCACACGCGCCAGCGGAGTCTTGAGAGACGCAAGCCACTCGTCTCCAATGCGTCTGGTCAACTCCTGCACCTGTCGCCACTCGGCCTCACTCGAAGGGTCGAGCGAAAGTACGGAAGTCTCCTCGGGAGCCGAGACCTGGAGCAAGGTGTAAGAACCCGGGATGTCCTCGCTGTCCAAGCCGAAGTGTACGAGGACCTCCAACAAGGCTCCCGGCGGAGACTCTGCCAAATAGACCACACGCCTGCCCAGGCTGGTCCATCGCGACGAAAACTTTCTTCCGCCCCAGCCTTCCAGATCAACGTGATCGCTGATTCGCCACAGAGTTTTCATCGCGCCTGTTGCTGGCCGCCAGAATCCAGAATCATGCGAAGACGCCTTCATCGATTTGGTAAAGCATCTCCTCGATTTGGCGCCCGCCGAGTTCGGTCCGCATCATTTCAACGGGAGAACGTTCCTGGAATCGCTCCTTGGGTTTAGAAAGCCATCGCCGAGCTTTATCGGCATCGCCAAACACCTTGACAGCCAACTCGTAGAGTCGCGCAACACGCGCCAAGCGGTCGGACTCATCAAGATTGAGTGGTTCCTTTCGCTGGCGGCGATGCTTCAGCGTGCGAGCCGGGATGATCACCTCCAGCAAGTCCTTGAGCGGAAGTCCGGAAAAGATTGAAAAATCTTCGAGTGCCCTGAGCGGCACCCCCTGCGCAATATCCAACCAGCTGAATGCGAAGGCTGGTGACATTTCCAATTCTGCTTTGACGGGCTGGCTCATAGAGACATTGTGCCACAGAAAATGCGGCATTTTGTCCGATGGGGTGCAAAGGGAAGTCAGAAAATCCCAAAATGGGAAGAATTTCCTTACGGTGCCGCCTGCGGATCCGCCGTCAGCCAGTAATTCGCCCGCGCCACGATGTGGGCGCCGTAATCCTGAACTGTATTCACGCGGATGGTGTGCAGGCCGGGGGTGGGGTTGGAGGGGCTAAAGGTGATCAGGTAGCGATTGCGGGCGTGCTTGGCGGCGTCAACTACGCGCTGCTCGAAAGCCTTGTCGCCTGTGAATGTGGTGTATTCGCCGCCGCTCATGCCGGCTACTTCCTTGGCGACGTTCTTTTTGAAGGCCTGCACGATCATGGCGATTGAGGAAATCGGGTTCATGATCCGGTCGTCGCCGGAGTCCTTTACGTCGTGGAGGAACTCGGCGCGCGAAGGGGAAAACGAAATGCTGAGGACAAGAATGTCCGAGCGGCCGATCTTCTCTACGAGTTTTTCCGGCCGGGTGTGCTTGCTGCCATGGTCGCGCTTCTCGCTCACCAGCAGCAGAACGCGGCGAGACTGCTTGGATGTGTCCTCGAGCAGGTCGACGGCATAGCTCACGGTGTCGAGAATGGCGTCGCCGCCGTTGCCGGGTTCGAGATGCTTGAGCGCGTCGCCAATCTCGTCGCTGGAGTGCGTGTAGTCGTGGATCAGGTGCGGGACAGAATCGAAGCCTACCAGCGCGGCCTGGCTGCGGCCGTCGGAGAGAAACAGATCGAGCAGCGGCCCTAGCTTGGCCAGCTTGTCGAATTCGAGTGCGCTCACGCCTCCTTCTTCGACCGCTACGACCAGGGACACCGGCGCGGTGTCCATCTCCTCCTGTACGCGAATCTTCTGCGGGACTCCATTGTCTTCGAGCACAAAGTCGTTTTGCGTAAGGCCGTAGATTACTTCGCCGTCGTGCTTTTCAACCAGCGTGGGAACCAGGACTTCGTTGGTGGTTACGCGCAGGGTTGGAGCTTCCTGATGCGTGCTCGGCATGGCGAGTGGCGGCTCGATGGGGGGCGCTTGCTGGGCTGCCGCGGCTGCGGCCATGAAGAGGGCCGCGAAGGAAAATGGGCCGATTGGGAGTGAACGAAATTTCATTCGAGAAAAGGCTCCAGCATTTCTGCGAAATTGAGAGGCGATACTTTGGACAAATCCAATGGGAACGCGGCCGACGGTTTCCGACAAGTTGCAGCAAGTTAGCATCCGCTCCGCGGGCGTAGCAAGTCAGCAAGTTAGCGGGCGCCTCGAATCCGCACGCTTTGCATGACGCTGTCCAATTCGCGGCGCAACTGTTTCAATTGCCCTTCGGTCAAGGGATTCACATTGTCCATGCTTACAGTGTGGATATCTTCCTCAAACATATAACAATGCCCATCTCTGAATGTTGCGTAGATGTCCCGATCAGCCTGATGACCGAGGCCCGCGTCTTTCCAGAAGGCGTGGTCAAAAGCCACGCCATGTATCTTTTCTCCCGTAAGCATTGTTTTGGGGCCACCACGGCCGGGCCAAATGCGTTTGCGGCACTCGTCCGGGCTCGTTGCAGCGGCCACGTGATAGACGAATTGGATTCCGTTAAGGTTGGTTCCGGCGTAGGGGCCCTTGCTTTCAGTCGCGTTGAAGCCGACGTTGGCTTGTGGCGCTTCGGGCCCTGCGCCAGGCTGGACGCCGATCAGAATCAGCGAACCAAGATAGAAGACCAGGCTATTGCCCGACGACCATTGGGCCGGGTATCGGAAGGCGACGCCGTTGACGCTGTCGTGAAACTTCGTCAACGCGGGAGATTGGGCCTGAGCCGCGACAGCGCAGGCCAGAACGAAGGCCTCGCATTTCGTCTTCATTCGCATCGCTGAACCCTCCTGCTCGATCTGCGCGCACCCTGTTATTGGATTAGGCTTTGCCCTTCCGGCGCGAATCGATGGCATGGCGCAGAGCAAAAAATGCCGGCGTCGGCTTCATATCGTCGTCGAAGGGCAGAGGCCGCTCGCGCGTGCCGTCGGGACGCCTGCTCTGGCTGCCCCGCGCGTTGTTGAGCCAGCTGTTGGAGCTGGTGAGGCCCCAGGTAAGCGCGACGGGCACGTTCGGCTCGCGCAGCACCATGTGGAGATAGTCCTTGTAGACAGAGGCGACCGCAGTGTCCTGGTCCTTTGGGCCACCTTCCACTCCATGCGTGTTCACGTCCATCTCGGTGACGTAAACTTCCAGGTCCATCTTGCGCGCCTCTCGGATGAATTTCAGGAGGCCGAAGCTGGGTAATTCGTTGCTTGCGTCCAGGTGGCTCTGCACGCCGACTGCGTGAATAGGCACTCCGCTCGCTTTGAAGCGGTGCAGCAGAGCAAGCACTGCATCGCGCTTGGCAGTCTGCTTGGGATTATCCAGCTCGATGTCGTAGTCGTTGTAAGTGAGCTTGGCCTGCGGATCGGCAACGGCAGCGATGCGAAATGCTAATTCGATGTAGTCCGGGCCGATGAGGTCGAGCCACATGGTCTTGCGCAATCCATCGGGAAGACCGTCGGGGGGATTGATGGCCTCGTTTACCACGTCCCAACTGTGCAACTGGCCGCGAAAGTGGCCGGCGACCGTCTGAATATGCTCGGTGAGTAGCTGACGCGCGTTGTCTTTGTTCGCAGTCGCCTTGAGCCAGGCGGGTACGCTCTCGTGCCAGCACAGGTTGTGGCCGCGGACGCGCTGGCCTTGCAAACTCGCAAAGCGCATCAGCTTGTCTGCCTGTATGAAGTCGAACTTGTCGGCGGCCGGACGCAATGCGCCCCACTTCATGGCGTTTTCAGCCACCAGGATGTTTGCTTGCGCGGCCACCAGCAGGGTGTAGGGGTCAGTGGTGGTGCCGGCTGCAACGCCGTCGACATCGAGGAGCTGAGGAACTACAGCTGCTCCATAGAGAAGCCCGTGCGCGGCGGCGTGAGAGCGCAGAGAGTCGGCTCCCGCCGTCTTGATGGCGGAGGATGGTTTCCCGCCCATTGCGCGCAGTGGGCCGGGCAATGCGCTCATCGCGCCCAAGGCCGCGGCGGTCTGGCAGAACTGTCTGCGCGTCCGGTTCGATGTGCGAATGATCTCCATGGCTTCCGCGTTCCTCTCATTTTCATTTCAATTCACCAGCAAGTCCGTAGACACCCGCGCGCGTCCAATAGCTCCCGTCGACCCAATTGATATGGTTTCCGTCCGGGGTGACGTCGCCTTCAAACTTGCCGAAAAGGGCATCCATTACGAGATGACCTTTTTGATCCACACTTCCCGATGCTACACAGTCCTTGGTATCCCCTGATTCAACCGAATCTCCCCGTTGGCGAACAACGCAACTCCCATCCTGCGCCACCCATCGTCCATTCAGGTTGATGGGCTGGGTCGTTGGCCTGGAAGGACAGCGCGCCCAATAGGTGCCGTTCGACCAGTCAATCTGACTGCGATCCGGCGCGAGAACTCCCAGCACCGGTCCCCATTCCAAGGCCGAAATGACATACGGCCCCTTAGCTTCGCCGCTAGAAAGCGAACCCTGTCCATTGTTGAGCACAAAGAAATCACCGCCATCCGTAATGGTCGCTCGCAGCTCTGTCTTCCCTTCACCGCACCACTCGCCCAAAAAGAATGATTTCATATGTCCCGCGGGAAACTCAGACGCAAGAGCGGCTTCAATCTTGTTCTTGATGTCCTGATTGAACGCCGCTTCACCGCCCTTTTCTGCTGCGGCCGGTTGTACGCCATTTGGCGGTGCGCCGCCCCATTGCCAGAACCGCACGTTGGCAGACTGCGCAATCATCGCGGAGAGTTCCGCATTAGGGAAACGCTGCGTGTATGGAACTGCCCATCCAATTTCAAGGCCCGCATAGGGCGGCTTGGCTTCCTGCTTCGCCTCGGCCGTTTTTTCGAGCAGGGATGGGTCCCTCATCGCGGCTAGATTGAACCGCACCAGGCGATGGATGGCCCCTTCTCGCTCAGCATAAAGATCAAGGCCATTGGCTTCGCCGAGTTCCGCAAGCATGATCAAGGGTCCAAGCGCATAGAGCTGATAGTGCAGCGCCTTTTGCCCTCTGCCCATCTCCGCATCCAACGAACCGTCCGGCTGAATCGCGTGAATCCCCATCTCGAATGTCGCCAGGCCCCACAGAAATTCATCTACGTCGTTGTCCGCTATGCCTGCGGAAGCAACAGAGAGCCCGGCCCAGTACATGTGGTTATTCCATGCGTCGCTTCCCGGCCGTTTGCGTCCACTGTCAAAATACTCGCGCACCCGCGCCCCAAGCGTACGAAACCATTGCTGAATCTGCGCGTCCTGCTGTGGCGTTCCTGCGCCGCTATTGCGCACCTTCAGATAAGCCAGCGCAGTGCCGCTCAGCATCCAGTTCTGCATGTAGATGGCGTTGTTGGTCGGCATCTTGTCGTCCCAGGCCTCCGCTTTCGCAGCCGCGCCCAGCAAGGAATAAACACACGCCGCCGCTGTCCGGCTTCCCTTGGCCAGCCACGCGTCCGCCGCCAATCCGGCGTATTGGCCAAGATGAGTCGGACCTTCGACCTCTTTTTGAAACTCAGCTTCTTTTTGCGGATCGAGAATCGAGTACTTCCTGTCGATCCATGCGCCTTGAACGTCCAGCGTCCGGCCGAATGCCGGAGGATCGGGACAGTTGTACGGCGCGTCTGTCGGAACAACCTTCACCCCATCCCACGGCGCACGCAGACGCTGAGCGGGAGCGTGGACCGTCAGTGATGTAAAAGCAAAAAGAGAAGCGAGGAAATACTCTCGGCGGACCATAGGGACTTTTTGATCTCCGTGCGGTTCAAGAGCGCTTGCGGACTTCGCGCTCCAGGCGCCCCGTCCAGAAGAGGAAGCTCATCAGCTCCCACTTCGATGCCCACATGAATCCCATGACTTTCCTGGCTGTCAATGTTTCCGCGCGCATGCCGGAGTAGGTTTCGACACGCCAGCGCAGGTATTCGCTGCGCCACGGCGCAAAACGATGCCTGCGGGTTGCGTTCCATATGAAGCGAATCGGGGCAAACAAAGATCAATCCTCTGCAGCAAGTATAGACGGGCTGCCGCCCGGCTATTGCAGCTTGCTGAACAGGCTGTTGGAGGAGGAATCGAGCTGCGAGATTACGTCTTCGAGCGCTGTCTGCTGCGTCTCCGCCAGCGATAACTGCGTGGAGACCTCGCCCACATCCGCCTGCATCAGGTTGGTCTGCGCGGAGGTCAACTGAGTCTGGTCGCTGGTGATGGCGTCGGAGGCCGCTGTGACCTGGGTAATCGAATTATCGATGGTCACGCGCTGCTGCGAAACGTAGTTGAGCGACGTGTTCAGCGCCTGCGTGTCGCTCACCGCCTGGGTGGTGTTCACTGTGCCGGACGCGTAATCGGCTACCAGAGCGTTCAGCGCGCCGAAGACGCTGTTCGCGCCGCTGCCCTGGAAGATCTGGCTGCCCGGAACATTCAATTGGATTTTCTGTCCATTCGGCGTGGAAAGATAGTTCACGTCCTGGTCGCCGTTGTAAGTGGTAATGGCTGGCGACGTGATGGTCGAAGTGATAAACGGACTGGTCGAAGTCTGGCCGCCGGCAAAGATGTATTGACCCTCGTAGCTTGTATTGGCTAGCGACTCCACTTCGTCGAGAATGCCGGAAATCTGGGTTCCTACGGCCTTGACGTCGCTTGCGTTCATGGTGCCGTTGTTGGCGCTGGTGGCCAGCGAAATCGCCTGGGTGAGCTGCGAAACCACGCTGCCCAGTGTGGAATCGGCCACCTGCAAACTTCCGGTAACGAGGTTGGAACTCTGCGTAAAGGAATCGTCCTGCTGAATCTGGTTGAGCAGCAGAACATTCTCACCCGAGGCCACCGGATTCTGGCTGAGCGAGGTGATGCTCACGCCGCTCGACAGCTCCGCCGTCAACTGCTGCTCGTTCGCCTGGGCCTGGTCCAGCGAGCCCACCAGGTTCGACACATAACTCGGATCCACCCGCATCGTATTCCTCTCCAAGGATTAAAAAGCTTGCCGCGGCCTTCCGCGCACGCCGGCGGCTGGCCGGTCTTGGCAGTCAGGAGACCGTTGTTTCGACCCCGAGGTTCAACACCGACACCATAATCGTATTCAACATGGTGAACACTTGCGACGCCGCCTGGTAGCTGCTCTGCAGTGTGGACATAGCTCCAGCTTCATCGTTGAGGTTCACGCTTGAGAGCGCATCGTTCTGCGTTTGCAACTGGGTCACCGAGGCGTTTTGCGCTGAGTTCTCGTTCTGCACCCCGGCGACGGTTGCGCCCAGCGTGGAGACAAAGTTGGAGAAGAAGTCGGTGGGCGTCTGGCCGCTGACAATGGACTGGCCGGCCAGGTTGGCCATCGCGGTGGCATTGGTGTTGTCGCCCGTCGCTGCGCCCGCGGCCGCGGCCGCGATCTGATTGGGGTCGGTCATCACCACGCTCATCGCCACCGCGCTCCCGGCGACTGTCGCGGGCTGCGAGAAGATGTTGAGCGGGCTCGTCGCCGAGCCGGTGACGCCATCCAGATCGGTGCCCGCGCTGTTCAGCGTATTCACCTTCGTCGAGACGTTGTAGGCCAGTTGGTCCAGCGAATTCATGGCGCTGGGAATGTCCTGATCCCGCGCCGTCAGGTAGCCTCCCAATTCGCCGCCGCCGGAGGCCAACTGCGAAGTGATGTCGGTGTTGCCCACGAAAAAGTGCGTGACTCCGGCTTCCGTTCCGCTGGTCATCTGAACGCTCGTATCCTCGGACACGAGTGTCTGTCCCGATGTGGTGGTCACCGAGATTCCGTTGTGCTCGGTCGTAATCTGGTTGATGCCGATCAACTGCGAAAGCTGGCTGAGATCCTCCTGGCGCTGGTCCTCGAGCGGCCCGGCATCGGCGTTCGGCGAGGCGGTCTGAATCTGCTGGTTCAACTTCGCGAGCGAGGTGGTCAGCGAGTTTACCTGGCTGGTTACGCCCGAAGCCTGCTGGTCGAGAGCCGAACTCTGCTGATTCAGGCTGGCCGCGGCGTTCGAGATGTCGCCAGCCAGAGTGGTTGCCGAGGAGAGCACATTTTCGCGCAGAGAGTTGTTGGTGGGGTTGGCCTCCAATGAGGCGAAGGAGCTGAAGAAGCTGGTGATGTCGCTGCCGATATCCCCGGCCGTGGAGCTGGTCGACCCGGAATCCGGCGTGAAGAGAGCCTGGATTGAATTCAATGCGGTCAGCCGCGCACCGGAAGACGAAGCCAGTTGCTGCTGCTGGTCAAGCCGCTGTTCCAGAACGCGGTCGCGCAGAGACGTTGCGCCGGTTTCCGTAACGCCCGCGCCATATTGGACGCCATTGATGGTGACCGGCTGGTTCTCTTGCCAGTTGGGAGTTTCCGCCGCGTACCCGGGCGTGCTGGCATTGGCCACGTTGTTGGCCACGATGCTCAGAGCGGCCTGATCAGCATTGAGAGCTCCAGATATCAGGCTGAATGCCGAATTAATTGTCCCCATGCCCGCTCCCTGGCGGCGCCCAGCCGCTTGGCGGGTGCTCGCCGTACTCCAACCGGCCTGAGCGCAGATCGCGCAAGCGGTGCATCACATTCAGGTTGTCCCTGGTTCCCTGGAGAACTTTGGCGAAGGCTGCCATTTCTCCGGCTGCCTCTCGTGCCTGGCGAGCCAGCCGTACGCGATCCTCGGTGCCGGCAATCGCCAGGTCACGATTCAAAGCCTGGCACGACAACGCCAGCTCCTCAAGCCGGCTTGCATCCAGCCGCGCCAGAGCCCGCGAGGCCTCTGTCACCAACTGCTTTAGCTCCGGCTGGTTCCGGTGCATCCCAAATTCCTGCATGGCAGACTTCCCCTCCCCGCAGCCGGGCCTTTTGTTGGTTGCGGCTCCGGCTTACTGCCGGACGCTCATCATGGCATCCACCATTTTGGATGCGACTGCCGATGCCGGCACGTTGTAGGTTCCCGACGCCAGCGCCGCTTGAATGCTGGACACCTTGTCCATACGGACATCGGAATCGGTTGCCGTCAGCGATACTTCGCTCCCGGCGCTGCTCAAGGTTGCCGAGTCGCTGCTCAGCGCGCTGGGGCCCGTTGTGCTGGCGGCCCTGGTCTGTGGCGCCGGAGCCGCCGGCGTGGTTACACCTAAAAGCGATTTCAAACCATCGAGACTGTTGCGAATGTCCATGCGGATTACTCCTTGCAAACTGTATCGGCATCGCCCCAAATCACTTCAGTCATTGAGCAGCCTTGATTACGGTATTCATGTGCAGGCTTCCGGTTACCGGAAGTGTCCCATTCTGGGTACCTGAAGCCCCATCCTTGGAATGAGAGAGCTGCTTGACGATGCTGGAGGCAATGCCGAACCCGCCGTGCTCGCTCAGCGCGCGCCCCAGAGCCTCGGAGGCAAACTCTCCTAGCGCACCGGAGGAGCCGGAGTCGTCGTCCGCGTCGTCATCGGCTCCGGTGAGGGAGTTGCCCTGGTTGAGCGGCTTCATTAACTCCTTCATCATCTGTGCCTCAAACTCGTGCGCTGCGCGCACCAGGCGCGGTTGCGGGGTTGGCGGGGTCGCTGTTGACGGAGCTGCTTTTGTTGCCAAGATCGATTGCATGTCGAACCCTCCTGCCAAAATCTCTTCCGTCCGCCCAGGTTAGAGAACTTCAAGGTCGGCTTCGAGTGCGCCGGCTTCTTTCATGGCTTGCAGGATGGAGATTACGTCTCGCGCACCCGCACCGGTTCGTTGCAATTCCTGGACCAGATCCTCGACTGTGGCGCCTTCTTTCAGATCGATACGGTTCACGGGCTTGTCCTGCGCCTGGATCGTGGTTTGCTGCACCACCTGGGTGGTTCCACCGGACAAGGCATTGGGCTGCGAGACGATGGGCGTGGCGATCACATTCACCGAAAGCCCGCCATGCAGAATGGAAACCGGCATCAGCCGGACAGTACCGCCGATGACGACCGTTCCGGTGCGCTCGTTCACGACGACGCGCGCCCGTGGATAGACATCGACTTCGACGGCTTCAACCTTGTCCAGCAGCTCGGCCATATCCTCGTCCGGCACGGGCTGAATTTCGACGCGGCGACTGTCAACGGCATGGGCGCGCGGCGAACCGAGTGCCAGATCAATTGCGGCTGCCATGCGCTCGGCGGTGTGGAAGTCGGCGTCGTTCAGAAGCACGCTCACCGTGTGCATCTGCTTCAAATCGAATGGAACGGGACGTTCGACGAGGGCTCCGCCAGGAATGCGGGCGGTGGTGGGGTGGTTGACCTGCTTGGAACTGCCGCCGCCGGTGGCCTCGTATCCGCCCAGAACCAGCGCGCCCTGCGCCTGCGCATAGACCTGCCCATCGGGGCCGTAGAGCGGGGTCATCAGCAGAATGCCGCCTTCGAGCGAACGTGCGTCGCCGGCTGAGGAGACGGTGATGTCCATCTTGTAGCCGGGACGGCTGAAGGGCGGCAGCGTGGCTACCACGAAGACTCCAGCCATATTCTTGACTTGCATGTTGGAGGCCGAGTTGGAGCCGGTTTGCGGGACTGTGACACCCAGACGCTCCAAGGCCGATATGAGGGTCTGCGCCGGAAAGACGGTTTGCGAGCTGTCTCCGGTCGCGTGCAGGCCAACTACGAGGCCGTAGCCGACCAGCTGGTTGTCGCGGATTCCCTCGATGGTGGCCACATCCTTGACACGCGCCTTTTGCGCCACGGGCTCGCCATAAACTGCGGCGGAGGCCACGAGCAATACAGCCAGAAGCGTTACCCAGCCCCACAACCGCGCTTCCATTCCGGATCTATCCACATTGTTGCTGAAGTCCTGCATGTCGCCCGTCTTTCGTCTTGCCAATTCGTACGCTGTTCGCTAATCCCTAACCCCTAATCCCTGACCCCTGCTTCTAGAAAATCAGCGCCCGCTCCAGCCAGCGCACCAGCGGATTCTGGCGGTAAGTCGAGTCGTTGACAATTCCCTTGCCCGTTACTTCAAGCTCAAGGTCCGTCATGGCCGTCGACAGGACTTGATTTTGCGAACTCACATCCTCGGGCCGCACCAGGCCGCGCAGCTTGATCAACTGCGTCTGCTGCGAGAAAGTGAGCTGGCGCGTGGCCTGCACTACAAGCATCCCGTTCGGCAGCACGTCCACCACCTCGCCGCCGAAGGTTGTGGTCAGGCTGGAGTTGGTAGTGCTCTGGCCGCCCGCGGCGAGACCCGAACTTGCTGTCATGCCAACCAGGTTTTGCATCGCGTTAGAGGTCTTGAGCAGGCCGAACAGCGAGGTCAGTCCGGAGTTTGCACTCGATGCACGGGAATTCTTCACTCCGCCGTCGGTCTCCGCCACCAGAGCTTCCGTGACCACGATCGAAACTACATCGTGCAGCCGTACTGCCTTGGCGTCTGTTCCCAGCCGCACCAGCCGGCCCTCAGGGCTCCAGATGGACCCGAGGGTCTTGACTTCTGCAGCCTGCTGCGCGCGGACGCGGTCTATGTAAGCATGCAGAGCTTCTTCAGGTGGGGTTGGCTTGGCCGCCGGAACGAACGGGATCTTTTTCTTGTCCAACCCGTGCACAGGATACGCAGCCTGCAAGACGATTCCCGCGGACACAACCAGTGCAAATGCGGTTCGCCGTCTCATCGGCCTGCCTCTTCCTGCACAATTGCCCGGCCTGGACCGCTAGCCACGGCACGGATGACCTTGCCGCCGATGCTTAGCCGGACGTTCAACGAAGAGCCGGCCATCGCCGGACTCATCGCTACCGCCTCCAACTGCGCTTCAACGACCGGGGTATTCTCCTCCACAATCACCCGGTCGCCGGCACGGATTACGGGAAGGACCGGCTCAACCTTCGGTCCCGGTCCAGCCTGTCTGGGCCGGATGCGCTCGGCGGAAACCAGTAGCAGAAGGCCCGGACCGGCGGGATGATCGGCATTGTGCACCAACAGCCAGTGGTCGCCGTTGCTGGGGTCGTCGATCTCGCGGACAACTTCGCCGGCGGGCACTCGAGGCGAGGAACCCGGCGCCGGTGAAGAGAGCATTACCAGGTGGGCCGCAACCGTGGATGCGGCCGCCTGACCGAGAGCCGCGGGAGCAGCCATCGCCAGCATAGCAGCCATCTTCATAATGCTTCGTGCGGCTTGCATCCGATTCTCCAAGGCGTCGAATTTCTTCAAGTTAAACATTTGTTTTACCGTGTCATATTATTGACTTGAGAATACATATCGTCAGCAGCCTTGATGACTTTGGAGTTCGATTCATAGGCTCGTTGCGCCAACACCATCTGCACAAACATGGTGACTACATCGACGTTGGAATTCTCAAGGTAACCCTGCTGCAAGCTTCCCAGGCCTTCCGAGCCGCCGGGATTGCCGGTGACCGGGTTACCGGAGCTGAGCGTGGTCTGGAGCAGGTTCGAGCCCATGCTCTCCAGGCCTCCGGGGTTGGGAAAGGTGGCCAGCTGAATCTGGCCCAACTGCGAGGGATTCTGCTGCCCTGGAAGGGTCGCGTTGACCACTCCGTACTGGGTGATGGTGACCGCCGTCGCGCTGGCGGGAATGGTGATGGTGGGAATGATCGGGTCTCCATCGCTGGTGACGATGGTGCCCTGGTTGTTGAGCTGAAATTGGCCGGCGCGGGTGTAGGCGATGGTGCCATCGGGACGCTGCACCTGGAAGAAGCCGCTGCCTTCAATGGCCACATCGAGTGGATTCGAGGTCTGGTTCAGCGACCCCTGAGTCATGATGACCTCAGTGGCCGCCGACTTGGTGCCGAGCCCGATCTGCAGGCCGGCCGATACGGTTGACTGGCTCTCGGCCGCGCCCGGAGTAACCAGGTTCTGGTAGACCATGTCTTGAAACTCGAGACGCAACTGGCGAAAGCCGGTGGTGGACGAGTTGGCCAGGTTGTTGGCGATGGTATCGAGGTTCAACTGCTGGGCGCTCATGCCGCTGGCGGCGGTGTATAAGGCTCGAATCATGGGGACTCCTTTCAGTCGTCCAGTGGTCAGTGATTAGTGATCAGTGATCAGTGGTCAGTGCTCCGGAATCGCCAACCTCGACTTCGAGGCTGTCCTGACCAAAAGTTGATAACCGACCTCTGAAACCCGCTAACCTCTTCCGAAAACTGATCACTGATCACTGACCACTGCTTTTCATACTTTCGGCAGGTCTTCGCTGGCGATCTTGTTGAATTCGGTGTGGAAGATGGTCAGCGCTTTCTGCATCATCTCTGCCTGGCGCTGCATGACAATCAAGTCCAGAGAGCCTTGGATCACATCTTGGTTGGCGGCCTCAATGGCGCCCTGGTGAACTGTGGACTTCTTTGACAGCACGGCGGTCACACCTTCCGGAGCGACGTAGCGGTTGGCGCCCTCGGCGGTAAGCTGGGCGCTGGCGGGAAAAGTGAACACACCCACCGTCGCTACCTCGCCGCCAGCCACCGAGACCACGCCGTCGGAGCCTACGGTGACATCGCCGGGTGGGAGCTGAATCGTCTTTCCGCCGTCAGAAAGCACCGGCTCGCCGGCCCCGGTCACCAGTTGGCCGGTGGGAGAGCGGTGGAAGCCGCCGTCGCGCGTGTAGCGGAGTCCGTTGGGGGTTTGAACCTGGAAGAATCCTTCGCCCTCGATGGCCAGATCCAGTGGATTGCCGGTTGAGGTGAGCGCGCCCTGGTCCATGTCGAGCCGGTCGCCGCCCAGTAGGCCGAAGTTGTTCACCGTTTTACCCAGTTGCGAAGTGAGCGCGTCGGGGCCGAGGAGCACGGAGCGGAAGAACTCACGCTCGGCGCGGTAGCCGGGAGTCTGCGCATTGGCCAGGTTGGCGGCGGCCGTGTCCAGGGCCTGGGTGCGCGCCACCAGTCCGGTCATCGCCGCATAAAATCCACTGTCCATCGTTCCACCTCTGAGCAATATTGATCACTGCAGATAGAGGACCGGAAAGGCGCGGAAGGGATTAGAACAAGATCAGAATGATGGGAGAGTCCGTTCAAGCGACTTAGCAGGTCAGCAAGTCAGCTAGTCAGCGCCGGGGATGGGCCGATCCCCCGAACTGCCTCCCAGGACTCCGCCGAGAAGCCGGAGGTTACTGCAGCCCGTCGCAGATAATGGTGACTTCGAAGCTGCCGCCGTCGAAGCGGTAGGCGTGAACCAGCTTGAACTCCGGGGCCTGGACGTGCAGGTTGTAATCCCGGCCGGTGATAACGGCTGGAATCGATAAACCGCAGTTGGCGGCCAGATTTGGGACTTTGCCCTTCCACGCTCCGGCCAGCATGTTGCCGATTTCGCCGATCCCGTCCTTGACGGTGTCATCAACTTCTGCAAACTCCATGCCCGTCATAGCCGCCGCGATCTTGATGGCCGTCGAGCTACCGCTCTTGAAGAGGCAGGCTCCGCTCAGCAGTCCGCCAAAGCCCACCACCGCGGTGACCGACTCGGGCTCAAGATCGACCGGCCCGGAATCGCGCTGGCAAACGATCCCCAACATCATCTTGAAGACCTCTTCCACGGTCTCATCCAGATTCTTCGGATCGGACACCAACTGCAACGATCCTCGCAACGATACGGGCATTACTCGCTCCATTTCCTTTACGCCGCCTTCTCGCGCTGTGGCGATTGCGGCCTTACGCACTCCATTCAAAAGCACATCGATACCTCCCGGCTATGCCGGCTGCAAGAGCGGCAATACCCGTTCCTTGACCTGCTCGGCCGTGAAGGGCTTGCGAATATATCCCTGCGCGCCGGCCAGGATGGCCTGTTTGACATGCTCCTCGCTGGATTCGGTGGTGATCATCACCACCGGGACGCCGGGCGCTAAATTCTGTGCGCGCAATTGGCGCAGGAACTCAAGGCCGTCCATCGACGGCATGTTGATATCGGAGAGAATCAGGTCTACCTGCTTGGCCTTGAGCAGATCAAGACCCTCAGTGCCGCTCGAAGCCTCGTACACCACCATCGAGTCAAGGCCCGCCTGGCGAAGCGATCGCTCCACAATCTTGCGCATAACCGACGAATCGTCGACGATCAGGGTTCGAATTTCACTCATGCGGTGTTCCTCTTTCGTTTCTATCGGCGGCAGGGAAGAATTCTTGAAGCTTCCTGGGATTCAATCTTGCCGCCTTTGCTCGCGGGTTAGATTTCAGTGATTGGAGCAAATTCTCAATGGATGCCTATCGAACAGATAAGATCGCGCACCGAGCCGAGGTCCGGCACTGGGCCGTTCTGGGGATGAACCGTCATCCGCAGCCAGAGGCAATCGTGGACCCTCACGAGTTCAGAGTCGATGGGCCGCGCCTTTTCAATTGTTTTGGAGATCGCATGCACCACCGCGGATTCCGTAGACGCCTCGATCAGCTCAACGGGGGGAAATCTGGCGCTCAACATGCGGGTGTGTGCCGGGCCGAAGAGCGATCCCTGTACCAGCCCGCATTCGACGCGCAATCCCGTCATGCGCTCGATGGCCAGCGCCAGCACCGGGTCGAGCCGGTCCTCGAAACCGAGGTAGAGCAGCGCGCCGGCGGCCACGCGCAGGGGCAGCGCTCCGAAGGCATCGATAAAGAGCCGCGGCATCAGGCCGGTGAGCGCCTCGGCGTCGTGAAAGTCCAGCGGGAGCACCGGACAGCTCCACTGCAGGCCCAAGGCGCGTGTGACCAGCTTCTCGTCCACACCTTGATTGCGAACCAGCCAGTGGCCCAGCCGGCCGCCCCCAGCCGCTTTCTGCGCATCCAAAGCTCCGCGCAACTGGTGGGGCTTAATCCAACCCTGCTCGAGCATGGTGAGGCCCAGAGGGATGCGATGCCGATGCGGCTCGGGGACAGTCACCCGGCCTTCCAACTCGCGGCGCACGGCGGCAGCGACACGGATGCGGGTGCAGGCCGGCGAGCAGGTCCATCCGCGCTCAAAGACGGGTGCCGAGCGACTACGAAACAGGTGCAACCATCCGGAACCGCAACCGGGATTGGCGCAGGTCTCGAACCATCCCGGACGCCCCGGTCGCAAAATGGCTTCATGCTCCGGGCGCCAGCCGGGCTTATATTCGTGTTCCGCAGCCCGGCCTGCCGGGATCAGAGCCAGCGCCGGGGCGACGATTCGATTGCTGGTTTCGTCCGGCTTGCGCCTTAGAACAGGCATCGAATACTCTCCAGACGCTTGCGGGGCGCGGCCACCTCGGTGATGCGCAGCCCGAAGTTGCCATTGACCAGAACCACTTCGCCGCGGGCCACGATCTTGTCGCCTACGATCAGATCGACCGGGTCGGCGATATGGCGGTCAAGCTGGACCACGTCGCCCGGCCCCAGGTCGAGGATTTCTCCGAGGGGCATCTCGCGGCAGCCAAAGCGCAGAGATGCGTCGAGCTCGACATCCAGCAACAGCTCGAGGCCCGGACTGAGGGCCGGCGCGGCCGTGGCGGAGGGTGTTGTAGCGGATGGTAGCGGCGGCTCCGGCGCAGCGGGCTTCGCAGGTTCCGCTTTGGCCGTCGGGGCCGCCTTGACCTCGTCGCGAACCAGGATCGTCCAGGCCCGGTCTCCGGACTTCAACTCGAAGGCGCGGGAGATTTTGCTCTCTCCATCGGTGGGCTCAAAGCTCTCCACGCGGCATTTCTTTCCCGTGGTGGCCAGCAGATCTCCCGAGGCAGCTTCGGCAACCTCGCGCAGCAGCTCCGCCCATCCCGCCTTCTGGTCGGACCCCTCGCCCAGCAGGGGCGATTCCAAAATGGCGCCGTCGAGCATCACAGCGAAGCGGCCTGCCGGGTCGCCGGACAGGATCGCGGCAAAGCCGAACGAGCCCGGAGAGAGCGGTTTGGGTAGCGACTCGGACAACTGCGGCTCGCCTGCCAGAGCCTGCGCAAACAGGGCGGTCGCGGTCCCTATCCAGCAGTCAAGGTAGGTCTTCATTGCCGAGCCTCCGCGATGGGGCGCTCCATGCGGGCTCCGCGGTGCAGACCGTGGCGGATGGCCTGCGCTTCAGAAAGTGCCTGGCCCCCTACCTGCCATACGGGCAGGGTGTTGGCGGGCAGATCGAGGCGGAGAATGGTTCCTGGTTCCAGGCTTTCAATGGTGCTTGCCATAAGGCGCACGGTGGGCAACTGCAGGCTGCCGCCAAAACGGATACGGCGCGCGGAGGCTTCCATACGCGCCCGGGTGTCGCCGGCGTGGCGGCGGCTTCGTCCCCAGTCGGATGTCAGGCGGCGCAGGATGGTGTTGGCGACGACTGCGGGAAAGGCCAGGTTGAGCAGGCCGGAGCTGTGCGGCATGCGAATCTCGAAACTCAGGCAAAGCGTCTTTTCAGTCACCGACATGATGCGCGCCACCTGGGTCTGCATCTGGCGGCGCTCGAAGTTGAAGCTCAGGCCGACCGGCTGCCAGGCCGCAGTGAGCTCGCGGCAGATAATCTCGACCACCGACGCCAGAATCGATTCCTCGATGTCGGTAAGCTCGCGCAGCGGGCCGTCTTTGCCCTCGCCGCCGAGAAGAAGATCGATGATCGGAGGAGCCAGAGCCAGGTCGAGTTGCAGCACCGACAGCGCGCCTAAAGGCTCAAGGCGAACGGAGGCCACGTAGCTGATCTCGGGAATGCGCAGCAGAAACTCGTTGAACTGGATCTGCTCGGCGGAGACCAGGTTGACCTGAAAGCGGGTGCGCAGCCATGCGGCAAGATTATGGGTCAGGTTGCGGGCGAAAAGATCATTCAACATGCTGATGGCGCGCAACTGTTCGTTGGAGATCTGGCCGGCCGAGGAGAAATTGTACGGCAGCACCTTGGCCTGCACCTCGGGCCGCGCAGCATCCGGCGTCGAACTGCGTGCCGCCTGGAAGAGGGCATCGATCTCGGTCTGCTGAAGCGTCTTTTCCATTTTCCTATTTCATTTTCAGTGGTGGGTGGACCGTGGTGAGCAATCAGCTCCTGTTCCTTGCTTTCTCACTGCCGGGTGCGGACTGTCGCCTTGCGCAACGCAGTCCGTTCCAGAGTTCCGCGCGCGACCAGATCCTTGAGAGCACCCCGCATATGCATCACCGCCGAAGCATGAACCTGCGAAACGCGCGACTCAACCACCCCCAGCGCCAGACCGATCTCGCGCATGGTCATCTCCTCGTAGTAGTAGAGGGTCATCACCAGGCGCTCGCGGTCGGGAAGATTGGCGATCGCTTCAGAAAGCCGGTCCTCGAGTTCGCCGCGCAGGCAATGAAACAGCGGATCGTCTTCCGGGCGGCCGGGGATGTAGGCCAGCTCCTCCTCGCCCGAATCTTCGTTGCGCTCCATGTGCAGGGTACCGATCTCGAGGCCTTTCAGATCACCCAGCAACTGCTGATACTCCACCAGGCTCAAGGTCATCTCAACGGCGACCTCGGCTTCTCCCGGCGCGCGGCCCATTCGGTGCGTCAGGACGCGAATGGCTTCCTCGACCGCGCGGCCTTTGCGGCGCAGCTCGCGGGGACTCCAGTCGAGGGTGCGCAGGCTGTCCAGAATCGCGCCGCGGATGCGGAACTGCGCATAGCTGCGAAACTGCACCTGCTTGGTGGGGTCGAATTTGGAGAAAGCATCCATCAACCCGACCACGCCGGCAGAGACCAGGTCTTCAATGTCGACATGCTGCGGAAGCCGCTCGTGAATACGGCGGGCGAGAAAGCGGACGATGGGCAAGTGCTCCAGCAGAACCCGCTCCTGCTCGCTGCTCAGCGCGCCCCCGCCGGAACCGCCGGGCGGATAGCCACCCGGAGCCACAGCGCGCCGCACCGGGCCTGGAGTTCCCGCAGTAACCGCCGCTTCGAGTCCCATTTGTCCCCTTCATCCAATCTCCAGGGCGATTTCCTCCCGGCTCATTGGTCCTACGTTGTATTCATCCGCCCGAATCAGCGCACAGTGCCCACCGGCCGCAAACGGATTTCGGCGGGAATCTCTGCGGCGGCAATCACTGCCAGGCGCGGAAAAACCGGCTCAAGCCAGCGCTTGACGTGATAGCGGGCTGGACTAGGACAAAGAAGCACGGGGAGGGCCGCAGCGGATGCGCCGCCGATAAGCTGCCTCACAGAATCTGCCAGGCGGCGTACGACGGGCGTTGCCGGCGGTGCCTGGGCGGCGAGCAGACGCTGTCCGCCGTCGGGAGACAGCGTGGCCAGAATTTCCTCTTCGAGTGCGGCATCGAGCAGCAGCACCGGCAACTGGCCATCGGCGTCGAGCAGCGGCGTCACCAGTCGGCGTCCAAGCGACTGGCGCGCGGCCTCCACCAGCGCGACCAGGCCCTTGTTGACGGGAGCAGTTTCGAGCAGCGCTTCGAGAATCGAGCCGAGGTCGCGGATGGACACGCGCTCGCGCAGCAGTTGCTCCAGAACCCGGCCTACCTCCCCGAGGGAAAGCAGCTTCGGCACCAGCTCCTCGATTAATTTCGGATGGCTGTCATTGAGCGCGTCCATGAGGCGCTTGGTCTCGGCGCGGCCCAGCAATTCGAAGGCGTGGCGGCGAATCAGCTCGCCGAGATGGGTGGTGATGACCGTGACCGCGTCGACAACCGAGTAGCCGGCGGCGATGGCCTGGTCTTCGAGAGCCGCAGCGATCCAGATGGCGGGAACGCCAAAGGCCGGCTCGCGCGCCTCCCTCCCCGCTAACGGACGGCGGTGCGGGTCTCCAGAGACTGCCAGAAGCTGCGCGCCCTCCGTCTGCCAGCGGCCAATCTCCATCCCGCGCATCGAGAACAGGTATTCGCGCGGTTTGAGACGCAGGTTGTCGGAGATATGCACGGGCGGGATCAGGAAGCCCAGTTCAGAGGAGAGGTGGCGTCGCAGGGATCGAACGCGGTTCAAGAGCTGGCCGCCCTGCTTTTCGTCGACCAGCGGAATCAGCTGAAAGCCGATCTCAAGCGTCAGCTCTTCCAGTTTGAGAAGCTGAGCCAGGTCGGAGCCCTGGGCCTCGGCGGTTTTCTTCTTCTTGTCGTTAACCTCCGGCTCGAGGGGCGGCGCGGTGAGGGCGCGGGCGGAGACGCGGCGGGCTCCCCAGTAGAGCGCGCCGGCAACGGTGAGGAAGGCCAGCTTGGGCAGGCCGGGAATCAGGCACATGGAGGCTGAAACCAGGCTGGCTAGATAGAGCGTTCCCGGCTTGGCCAGCAATTGCTGGCGAATCTCCGCGCCCAGCAGGCCTGCCGAGTTGGCGCGGGTGAGGGTAATGCCGCCGGCCACGGAGACCAGCAGCGACGGAATCAGCGTGACCAGGCCGTCGCCGACGGTGAGAACTGTGTAGGTGCGCGCGGCTTCAGACAGCTCGACGCCCTGTTGCAGGGTTCCGATGAGCAGGCCGGCGATAATGTTGATCGCTGTAATCAGAATGGTGGCCAGCGAGTCGCGCTGATTGAAGCGCGCCGCGCCGTCCATTGCGCCGTAGAACTCGGCTTCGCGGGCAATAGCCTGGCGACGGCGGCGCGCCTCGGCCTCGTCGATCAGGCCGGCATTCATGTCCGCGTCGATGGCCATCTGCTTGCCCGGCAGGGCGTCCAGCGTAAAGCGGGCGGTGACTTCGGCGGTGCGGACTGCGCCGTGCGAGACAACCAGAAATTGAATGGCGATCAGTGCCAGGAAGAGCACGAAGCCGACCACGTAATTGCCGCCGACAACGAATTGGCCGAAGGCTTCGATGACTTTGCCGGCCGCTGCGGTGCCTTCAGAACCGTGCAGCAGGATGCGGCGGCTGGAGGCGATGTTCAGTGAGAGCCGGAAGAGCGTCAGCAGAAGCAGGAGCGTGGGAAAGACGCTGAGTTCGACGGCGCGGCGGATCTGCACCGCGGAGAGAAAGACGATGATCGAGGCGGCCATCGAAAGCGCCAACAGAAAATCTAGTGCCGCGGCGGGAAGGGGCACCAGCATGACGAACACCACACTGATGGCGGCCAGGGGCAGCACAAATTCGCGCAGTCGCTGCATGAAGGTTTGCGCATGCGGCGGTCCGGGAGCCAGAGCCGTGGTGCTCATGGCTGGACTCCCGGCGAAGGACCTGTGCCATCGGGCTGGCTAGAGGAGCGAACTCCAGGGATCGCGCGGGCGGCGGCGGTCCCGGCGCGAGCAGCCTGCGCCTGAGTGCGGGCAGTGGCTTCGCGCGCGCGGCGGTCGCGGAGTTCGGATTCAACCCGCTGCCGGTAGAGGTAGGCGAGGATGGCGGCTACGGCAGCGTAGAGATCGACCGGAATCGCCTGGCCCACCTCGACCGACCGGTAGAGCGATTGCGCCAGCGGTGGATTCTCGATGATCGGCACGCCGGACCAGCGGGCTTCGGCCTTGATCTCCTCGGCCAGCAGGTTGCGTCCCTTGGCCACTACTTTGGGCGCTTCCATGGTGGTGAAGTCGAAACCCAGCGCCACGGCATAGTGTGTGGGATTGGTCAAAACCACAGCCGCCTTCGAGACATCGTCCTTGACCCTCTTGCGGCGCATCTGGCGCTGCAGATTGCGGATACGGCCTTTGATCTGCGGGTTGCCCTCGGTCTGCTTCATCTCGTCGCGCTGGTCCTGGCGGCTCATTTTCAGGCGCGACTCGCGGCTTTGCCATTCGACCAGGTAATCGATCGCCGACCAGCCAAAGAGCAGCCACGCGGCGGCCAACAAAAGCCCGAAGGTATCCGCGCCCAGCATCTCCAGGCGCGCCGTAGAGAAGGGCGGCAGAGTCAGCTGCCTGGCGATGCGCTGCACCGCAAAGACGGCCAGCGCGGCCGCCGGAATCAGCGACTTGGCCAGGCGCGCGGCGGCGCGCAGCGAAAACAGATTCTTGATATTCGTGACCGGATTGATGCGGTCCGGTTTGAAGCCGATGGCGGTGAAATTGAAGCTGACTCCGCCCGTCTGCAAGACGCCGATTCCAAGCGTTGCCGCAGCCACCGCGGCCATGACGATGCCGGCGGGCCCGAGAATGCCTAGCGACAGTCGCCGCAGCGCGTAAAACGTGGGCGCCATGGTGGATGGTTCCCAGTGCGCGGCCGATGACAGGTCGAGAAAGCCGGCAAAGCTTTCCCGCCAGGCGATCAGAATATGGCTGCCCAGCGCGCCCAGCAACATCACGCCGGCCAGGGTTCCCGCCGCCGCGGAGAGCTCGCGGCTATGCAGAATGTCGCCTTCCTTGCGCGCCTGTTCGCGGCGGTGCTGGGTTGCCTGTTCGGTCTTTTCCCCGGCCATCGGCTAACCTCCCAGCCCATGAACCGAATTGGGGACGGGCAGCGAAATCAGCCGCTCAGCCAGGTCGAGCAGGCCGGCGAATCGCGCCTCGATGAAACGGGGCCAAAGCGCCAGCGAGCCGGTCAGAAGGGCGAATCCGGTCAAGGTCTTGATGGGTACGGTGAGCGACATGACGGGCAATTGAGGACTCAGCTTGCCGAGCAAAGAGATGGCGACCTCGACCAGCATGGTGGCCGCGAGCACCGGCGCAGCCAGTTCCAACGCGGCCAGGAAAATGCCGCCCGCGGCGTGGACGATTTCGAGCGCGGCGGCCGGCGCCAGGGCGTAGGCTCCCAGCGGGACGGCGCGAAAGCTGCGCACCATCGAGGCCAGCACGATGCGGTCGAGACCCGCCGTGATGACCACCAGCGTGCCCATCAGCTGAAACAGGTCACCGAGCAGCGGCGTCTGGATGGAGGAAGTGGGATCGATGAGGTTGACCGCGGAGAAGCTGAATTGCATGCCCACAATCTGGCCGGCGAAGAGCATCATTTCGGTCATCAGGGTGAGCGTGAGGCCGTAAACCAGGCCCACGGCCAACTCGCCCAACAGCGCGGAGAAGTTGATTGTGACCGTGGCCTGCGGCAACGCGGCCACCAGCGGAGCCAGCAGAAACGCCACAGCGCCCACAAAAACTGCCTTGGTGCGCATGGGCAGCGCTGTTGACGAAAAGAAGGGAGCAAAGGCCACCATACCGCTCACCCGCACCAGGACCAGCGTCATGGCGGTGAGGAAATGAGTCCAGTCGAGGTTAGTTGTATGTGGCATAGGTATTGTGCTCATGAAGACTGAAGTGATTTCTGTGGACTTTCTTTATCCCAGAAAACGGTGAAAATCCCCCAGCAGCAGCCGGGTGTAATTGGCCATCCGGGCCAGGAACCACGGCATGCCTGCCAGCATGATGAGAGCGATGGCGGCCAGGCGCGGGACGGAGGTGAGCGACTGCTCCTGCAAGCTGGTCAGGGTCTGCACCAGGCTCAGCAGAAAGCTCAACAGCGCGGCGGCAATCAGCAGTGGCGCAGCCAGAATCATGGCCTCCTTCATCAACTGGCGCAGCAGGTCGGCGACCATGTCGGGTGTCATTGAAATTCCTCTCAAAAGCTCTTTAATAGCGAATTGGCCAGCAGGTTCCAGCCATCCACCATGACGAAGAGCAGAATCTTCAGCGGCGTTGAGATCACCACGGGCGGCAACTGAAACATGCCGATCGAGGTGGTGATCGAGGCGGTGACAATGTCGATCAGCAAGAAAGGTAGGAACAAGACCGCCCCAATGGCGAAGCCGGCCTTCAGCTCCGACAGGATGTAAGCCGGAACCACCACCCGCATGGGCAGATCATCGGGCGCATTGGGGCGCGGAACCTGTCCGGCCGCGGTAAACAGGGCCAGGTCTTTCTCCCGGGCATAGCGCAGCAGAAAGTGCTTTACCGGCGCGGCGCCGTGGTCGATGGCCTCCCATCCCGTCAGCTGGCCGGCACGATAGGGTTCCACCGCCTGCTGGTCTACCTGTGTCAGCACCGGCGTCATCAGAAACCAGGTCATCATCAGTGCCAGTCCCATCAGCGTCGGATTGGAAGGCGCGGTCTGGGTGCCCAGGGCCTGGCGCAGGAAATGAAAGACCACCAGCAGCCGCACCATGGGGGTCATGGCCATCAGGATGGCGGGCAGCAGGGTGATCAGCGTCAGGACGAAGAGGATGGTCCAGGGCGTCGAGTCCGAATTGTGGAGCCGCTGGCTCAGATCGGGGAGCAACGGCGTTTGCGCCTCGGCCGCCGCACGGCTCAATTCCCAAAGACCTACCAAGAAACCCTCGCGGCTGGCTTGCGCGCCCGGTCATCCTGGTTCCGTCCATCAAGTGCATAAAAAGCCGGAGTGCCTTCGGGCGAGGTGGCTACGAGAAAGCGGCGGCCTTCGGCCTCGACCAGCGCCAGCGATTGCCGCGGCGCCAGGGCGATCCTTTCCAGAATGGCAAGGCGCGGCTCGGAGCGGCGCACCACGCGCAGCTTTTTGAGCAGCCATCCGGCCAGCCCGCCGATCTGCCTGCCGGGCTGACTTCCGACGCGCGCTACTGTATTTGACCCTGTCGTTGCCGCGCTCCCGGTCGCTTGCTGCTTCATTCCCCTGCCTCTCCTCCGCCTTCGCTTCTTCCCACGAGTTCCGGACGCTCAGGCCAGCCGGGTTACACGCACCGCGAGTTTTGTATCAATCACTTCGAATTCGCTCCAGGCCAATTGCACAGGTCCGGAAGCCAAGGGAACATCGTCGCCGTGCCCCCAATCGGACTCGATCAGGTGGCTCGGCTCGAGGGCCAGCAGATCGCGCACACGAAAATTCCGGACCGGAACCGAGACGTCTAGTTCCACCGGCAGCCGCGCAACACGGGCAGATATCCCGCTCTCTTCCCCCGCCAGCGACTGATGAGGCGAAGGCACCAGCGCCTGTTCGGCCCCCATCGCGTCGGCAAGTCCGCTTCCGGTTCCGTTCTCTTGCTCGTTCGCTGGAGGCGAAAGTGGACGCGCAGTGGCCATTTGCTTATGAAGCAGGCAGCAGCGTGTCCAGAGTAGGAGCAGATGGATTGGAAAGCTCTAACGGAATGGCGGGCTGCGCGCAGTCCGGGTTTCGCAGCCTGATACCGCCAAGTTGCATCGCTGCTACACTGAAAGTGGATTACTCTCTGCGGTTGGCGAGGCTTGAAGCAGGCCCGCGACCGCCTTGGAATTGAGGTCAGGAACTATGCCGGAACAGAACGGAAACAATAACTTTTCAGGAACCAGCCTGCGACTCAAAATTGGGCTTGCGGAAATGCTCAAGGGCGGCGTCATCATGGACGTAATGAACGTGGAGCAGGCGCGCATTGCCGAGGAAGCCGGAGCAACTTCGGTGATGGCTCTGGAGCGCGTGCCGGCCATGATCCGCGCCGAGGGCGGCGTAGCCCGTATGGCCAAGCCCTCGCTCATCAAGCAGATCATCCAGGCAGTCTCAATTCCGGTGATGGCCAAGGCGCGCATCGGTCACTTTGCCGAAGCGCAGATCCTGCAGGAGCTGGGCGTCGACTTCATCGATGAGAGCGAAGTGCTCACCCCGGCTGACGAGGCGCACCACATCGACAAGCATGCCTTCACGACCCCTTTCGTCTGCGGCGCGCGGAACCTGGGCGAAGCTCTCCGGCGCATTGCCGAGGGCGCAGCGATGATTCGGACCAAGGGCGAGGCCGGTACCGGCGATGTGGTTCACGCCGTCCAGCACATGCGCCAGATCACCAGCGAGATGCGCGCACTGACCGTCCTCTCGGATCAGGAGCTTTACAAGGTGGCCAAGGACCACCAGGCGCCCTATGAGTTGATCCGCATGGTTGCCAAGACCGGCAAGCTGCCAGTGCCGAACTTCTCCGCCGGCGGCATAGCTACACCGGCCGATGCGGCTCTGATGATGCAGTTGGGCGCCGAAGCCATCTTTGTAGGTTCAGGAATCTTCATGAAGGAACGCGCCACGCCTTTGGACGTAGAAAATGACCCCAAGGAGCGCGAGGAAGCCGTTAGCCGCGCCAAGGCAATCGTTGCTGCCACCACCCATTACAACGACCCCAAGATACTGGCCGAAGTCTCCGAACAGGTGACCGGGACCATGAAGGGGTTGGCCGCCGCCGCATTGGAAGAGTCTCAACTATTGCAGACGCGCGGCTGGTGAGCTGGCCGTTCAGGCGGACGCTTCGCGTGGCCCGCGCCATACGAAAGGCGCGGGATTTCGGCTATTGTCTGACCACTTTGCGTGGCATGACCGAAAGCGACGGCGCACAACTTTAGGCGCGCTGAAAAACCTTAAGCAAAAAACCGGATTGGTAAAGATAGAGCTCGACTAAGAAACTAGTTTGGCATCCACCAATTCTTCCAACCGTTGTGTTCAGCACTGAAATCCTGAATATTCCCACAACGAAAGCAGATAAGTTTCATCCTGAACTCATTGGCTTGCCCAAGTAGTCGATATTCTCCTTCAACGCAAAAGAGACAGTGTTGCTTAGCCTTCAGATCAAGTACATGTGCGTTCATCACGGTTTTGCGTATCACACAATCCAGCGCCGCGATCAGCGCGCCACCATCCTGAATTCGCTCTTTGGGCTGCTCGACAATGGTCTTATCCAGAAATTCATAGATGAACTGCATATCCCTTTCGGGTGACCCCGTCTCGCTTCGGGTCAAATCGTATTGTTTCTCACGGTGCTTCTCACGAGCAAAGGACTTCCCACTTAAAAGAAAATAGAGAACTTTACCAAGCGAATACACGTCTGCAGCCGGTGTAACGTCGTCTTGACGACCATCCTCTAGTTCGGGTGCCATGAAATAGCGGGGGCCGACTGCCTCCTGGGTTTCTGTATGCCGCTCCTGCTCTCCGAGATGAAGGCAAAGCCCGAAGTCACCCACGGCAATGGAGCCATCACCACGGATTAGAATGTTTTTCGGTTTAAGATCTCGGTGAACAATTGGCTTCGCATTTGTATGTGCTGCGGCAACTGCCGAACAAATCTTGCGAAATAGCAAGAGCTTTTCGAGGAGAGTTTCGGCCTCCAAATGAACGCCGAGCCGCGTGGCGCGTCCTTCGCTTTTTTTGATCTGAGGCAGGAACTTGGCAGCGATTACGTCCAAACGGCGAGCGTCTGCTACAGGCAGGTGGTGGACATGGTCATATGACTAGTGATATGACTATGTGAGAGGTGGATTTTCATGCCCTGGCAGGTCTTTGACGCAAAAGCTCGATTCAGCGAGTTCCTGGAAGCTACGCTCAAGGAGGGACCGCAGATCCTGACCCGCCGCGGAGTTGAGACGGCCGTCCTGGTGCCAATCGATGAGTGGAAACGCCTGAAGGCCGTTGCGCGGCCATCCCTCAAGGACATTCTGCTTGACCCTGGCGGTCCTCGATTTGAGGACATCGTACCTCCGCGGGGAGAAGACGCTTCCCGTCCGGCGGTTGATTTCGAGTAAGCGCATGTACCTGCTCGATACAAACGTGATTTCCGAGACGCGCAAGCCACGCCCCAATCCAGCAGTTCTCGATTGGATTCGTTCCACAGACCGGAATGCAATGTTTCTCGCTGCCGTGAGCTTGGGCGAGTTGCAAAAAGGTGTGGAGATTACACGTCGACAGGATATTGCGAAGGCAGAAGAGATAGCCGGCTGGATCGACCGTGTCGCATCGGCTTTTGAGATTCTCCCGGCGGATGAGTCCGTCTTCCGCGAATGGGCTCGGCTCATGAAAGGTCGATCCAATCCTAAGTGGGAGGATGGGCTGATCGCCGCAACCGCTCGCGTCCACCGCCTGGTTGTCGTAACTCGTAACATAAAAGACTTCGAGGAATTTCCCGTGCAGCGCTTCAATCCCTTTCCAATCGGAACAGGAGAACAGGATTGACACAAGAACACGAACGGCCTCGCATCGGGGTCCTCGCCATCCAGGGCGACTATGCGGCTCATGCGGAGGCGCTTGCGGAGGCAGGGGCTGAGCCGGTTGAGGTGCGCAAGCCGGAACAGCTTGCCGGGTTGGATGGGCTGATTCTTCCTGGGGGAGAATCAACGACCGTGCTGCGGTTTCTGGAGAAGCGCCAGTTTTTTGATTTGCTGCTTGAATTCTGCGCTGCCAAGCCGGTGTTCGGGACGTGTGCTGGGGCGATTCTGCTGGCGAGGGAGGTGCGTAACCCGCCGCAACGCTCGCTTGGCGTGCTCGATGCAGTGGTCGAACGCAACGCTTATGGGCGGCAGATCGACTCGACCATCCTCACGGCAGAGACGGCGCTGCCCGGCGGGCCGCTGGAGATGGTCTTCATTCGGGCTCCTCGGCTGGTTGAGGCTGGGCCGGCGGTTGAGGTGCTGGCGCGGCGGGATGGGTCTCCGGTTCTGGTGCGCCAGGGCAACCTGCTGGCGGCTACCTTTCATCCCGAGCTCTCCGCGGACCGCCGGGTGCATCGGCTGTTTGTCGAGGCGGTCGGCGCGGCCCGAAGAAAATAACCCCGCGCCTGAAAACGGGACTCCGGACGCCCGATTTCTTCTCCGTTGAGAACGTTCCTGAAATTTTCAACCATCTTCTTCGATTCTGGATGCGTCCAAGGCAGAGTGAGTGTAATCTCATCCTCACAGGGGCCCCACGGCGGTTCTCCAGTCGCGGCAAGAGGAAACCGATACAGTCAAGTGGCTTTTGCCTTGAGCAAAAGCCACCTTCGCGAGGCTAAAAACGCCACTTGAACTGGAGAACCGCCTTCCATGCCTTCGATCTTTACGCCTTCCCCATCGGATACGGAACGGAAAGAGCCAGGAATCGGTGGCAAGCCGCCTGTTGACCGGCGACCGACCGGTGGCGGCGGTGGTGGCGGCGATGACGAATGGAACAGTGAGCGCGGCGGGCCGGGAGCGCAACTGAGGCGTGTTCGCTTTTATGTGCTCTTCGGCCTTTCGGCAGACATGATCTTCTTTGCGGTGCTGGTATTGTGCTTTTTCGTGCGCCAGACGGGCATGCTGATGGATCCCCGCACCCACCATTTCTACTCCGATTGGCGTCCGGTGGTGCTGCCGCGGATTCTGTACCTGAATACCGTGGTGCTGCTGCTGAGCAGCCTGACCATGGAGCGGGCGCGGCAGAACATTTTTCGCGAGATCGATGTGCTGGAGGAGTGGCTGGGGCTGGGCCGGCCGGCTCTCCGCGCCACTTTGCCCTGGGTTGGCGCAACGCTGGGTCTGGGAGCGCTGTTTCTGGCCGGACAGGCGATGGCCTGGAGAGAACTGACGGCGCAGGGCTTCGCCTTCGACCACTGGCGGGTGACTCCGGCAAGTTATTTCTTTTATGTCATAACCGGATTGCATGCCGCCCACCTGCTGGCCGGCCTGGTGGCCCTGGTCTTTTGCCTGACCGCTTTGGGGCGCTTCAGACGCGTCGAAAACCGCCAGATCGCGGTGGACTCGACCGCGTGGTTCTGGCACTTCATGACGGGAGCCTGGCTGGTGCTGATTGCGGTATTGGCGCTGGGGCAGTAAGCTGAGCGGTTTGGGTTCGAGGTTTCCCAGCCGGGCTCATCTCATCGTTTGCGTTGACAATGCTTCAGTGAAAGCTATGCAGCGCGAAGATGAAACGCCGAGCGAAGGCGATCGATAACCGTCATCACTTCCGGGCATTCAAAGTAGACCTGGCGATTGAGAGCCATAAGCAACTGCACCGCCTCCAGTTCGCCATTCCCAGGTGACATTTGAGCGCCGTTGTGGATGAATTCGTCGGTCAGGTACTCGATTGCATGGCCCAGAATCTCAAGGGCGTGCCCGGCCTGCGGAGTGATGCGGCGACGGCGATTGGGGCGAACATGGCTGGTGGACGCTACCGGCGCGGCAAGCCGAATGGAGAAGCCGGTGGTCATGGAGACTGCCATGGTGTTAATCCTCACCCTTTTTTTCGACCACGATGGCAATCTATGTGGATCACCAACGTACTCTGTTCCAGAAAAGGTCAACCTCTTCTTGAGCGTCCTTTTGGGATTCGCCGTGATCTAGCTCACCTTTGAACTTCGTCGCTCACTGGTCTATCGGAATGAGTTGAACGGCTCTTTAACATCCCGTTAACAACTCTACCCAGTGCGCGAAGGGAATCCCCTTAGTGAACATAATCCCGGGCCATAGAGAGAGGGCAATCACCCGTTTTGGGCAGCACGTCCCTATTTGGAGCCAGAGCGCTTGCTCTCGTCTTTCTGCATTCGCCTTTTCAGCAACAGCCAAAACGTATGCGTGGAGCTTGGTTCACGCGTCGTCCCGAGTCCCGCCATGTGGGTTAAGAGTTGCACGACTCGGAGAAATATTACGCAATCGCACCGTCTCGCGAATCTGGTGCGCATACGTGGGAAGATCGCGGCTGAGAATCATCCATCAACGTCTCTTCAGACTGGCCTGCGCCTTGACGGGATGAGGCTGAAAACCTAAGCTCAAACCAGCGTCCTGTTGGAATGGGCTGTGGCCCACCGCAGGCGCAATCTTCAAAGGATTCTTCCGGATTGGGCGGCATGGCTCCGAATATCCCGTATACCTGGCAATATGTTCCGCTGTTCATGCAGATTGTGGCCGTGGTGCTGCTTGGGGTGGGAATGGTGGTCGCATCTTGGTATGTGGGCCGGCACCGCAATACAGTCACCAAGCTGGCTGCGTATGAATGTGGCATCGTCGCCGAGGGAGACGCTCGGGGGCGCTTCAGCGTGCGCTTTTACCTGGTAGCCGTTCTGTTCATCCTGTTCGACGTGGAAGCCGTGTTCATGATGCCGTGGGCGGTGGTCTATCGAAAACTGCCACAGCTCACCGGCGCCTCGCGGCTGTTCGGATTCTGGGAGATGGTGGTTTATCTGGGCTTTGTGGCCGTGGGCCTCTACTACATCGTGCGCAAGGGCGTCCTGAACTGGAGCCAGGACAAGGCGGACCTCTGAAGATGAGCGATGCGAAGACATTCATAGGCAAAGCGGCAGTGCTGGAAGGACTTCCCGAACATCCTGCCGTGAAGGCCATCCTTGCGTGGAACCCTGAAGCGCTGATCGATGCAAAATTTGATTTTGACGAGCTGACGCTCACTATTGCGCCGGAAGAGATTCGCGCAGCGTGCGCGACCGCAAAGGCGGCGGGATACAACTTCTTTGAAGACATGACTGCGGTCGACTGGTTTCCTGCCTCGCCACGTTTTCAGCTCAGCTACCACATTCTCTCGCTCACAATGAAAGAGCGCATCCGATTGCGGGTGCTGCTTGACAATGCGAGTCCAGCCGTCGAGTCGATTACGCCGGTTTGGGCAGGCGTCGATTATTTCGAGCGGGAAGTCTTCGACCTGTTCGGTATCCGCTTCGAGGAGCATCCCAACCTGCGCCGCATCATGATGCCCGAGGAGTGGGTGGGCCATCCCCTGCGCAAGGATTACCCAGTGGAGGGATACCGCTAATGCATCTCTCCTTCCAACCTCCGCCGAAACCACAGCTGCCAAGCGTCGATTTCCTTAAGAAATCGACACCCTTCGAACAGGCTGCAAGGGCTATTTTCGAAGGAGGGATGCATAAATGACCGAGCAAGCAGGCATGCCCGTTCTTGAGCCGGCACAGGGCGCCAAAGACCAGCACATGGTCATCAACATGGGGCCGCAGCATCCGGCTACACATGGGGTTCTGCGCCTGGTGGTGGAGATCGACGGCGAGATTATTGTCCGCGTCTATCCCGAGATCGGCTATCTGCATACGGGCATCGAGAAGACCTGCGAGGCCAAGTTTTATCACCAGGTGGTGCCGCTGACGGATCGCATCAACTACCTCGATCCGCTGTCGAATAATCTTTGCTATGCGCTGGCCGTGGAAAAGCTGCTGGGGCTTGAGATTCCACCAAAGGCGCAGTGGATGCGCGTGCTGCTTGCGGAGTTGAGCCGGCTAAACTCGCACCTGATCTGGCTGGGAACGCATGCCATGGATATTGGCGCGCTCACTGTTTTTCTTTACACGTTTCGCGAGCGGGAAGATATCCTGCGCCTCTTTGAAGCCGTTGCCGGGCAGCGGATGATGCTCAGCTACATCCGCATTGGCGGTTTGGCAATGGAGCCGCCGCTGGATTTTCTTGACCGCGTGCAGGCATTCATCCAAACTTTTCCGGAAAAGATCGACGAGTATGCCAACCTGCTCACCGGCAATCCTATATTTCGCAACCGGCTCAAGGGCGTGGGACATTTGTCCGCCGAGGATGCGATTGCGCTGGGCGTGACGGGGCCGCCGCTGCGCGCGTCGGGTGTGGATCTCGATCTGCGCCGCGATATGCCGTACTCAAGCTATGAGAAGTTTCAGTTCAACGTGCCGGTATCGAACGACTGCGATTGCTGGGCGCGGTATGAGGTTCGGCTGGTGGAGATGCGCGAGAGCGTGAAGATCATTCAGCAGGCGCTGGACGGCATGCCGGAGGGCCCGGTGAAAGCTGACGCGCCGAAAATCGTGCTGCCCGATCGGGAAAAGATGAAGACGCAGATGGAGGCGTTGATCCATCACTTCAAGATTGTGACGGAAGGCTTTCAAGTGCCGGCGGGCGAGGTTTACCAGGGAATTGAAGCCGGGCATGGGCTGACCGGCTACTATATTGTTTCGGACGGCACAGCCAAGCCTTACCGGGTACACATGCGCTATCCTTCGTTTCCAACATTGCAGGCGCTGGAAGTGATGTGCAAAGGCCGCATGCTGGCCGACCTGGTTGCGGTGATTGGATCGATCGATATTGTGCTGGGGGAGATTGATCGATGAAAGCAGGGGTTAGGGATTAGAGAGGAGCGAGTTTTGTGTCAGGGCATGACTTCAGTCATGCCGCAAGAGGCGCCGAGCCCACTCGGGCTTTAGCCCCGGCGGTGCGAATCGTCTTGAAAGGGCACGACTTCAGTCGTGCCGAATAGGCAGCAAAAAGGGTCCGGGCTTTAGCCCCTGAGGGAATGCGGGTTGGGACAAACCGAACTTATCGATGATTGCCATAACTCAAACACAGCTCAGTTATACGTCGAGTTATGGATTTCGCTCGCTTCGCTGCTGCGGAGCTATACCGCTGCACATGGGCTGAATGGCAACCGGCAGGCCACGGTCGAGTTGGGCGAGGAGCAGATTCTGCTACGGCACGGCGACGATTGGCTTGACTTGAAGCGCAAAGGAGCCGAAGTGCGCTGGCAGCGCGAGGATGGAAGGCAAGGAAAGCTGGAGTTCACGGATCACGGGAGATTGAGAGACGCGGGAGCGGGCGAGGAAGAGATGGATATGGCTGCGGAACGTTGGGCGCGGGAGCTGATGCAATGAGTCCGGAAACCATGTCCATCTTTTCTCCCAAACTGGCTGCGCGCTTCGATGCGCTGGTGGAGAAGTATCCGCTGCGCCGCTCGGCCCTGGTGCCGATGCTGCTCTATGCGCAGGATGAGATCGGCTACCTCTCTGACGCCGTGATCGCCGAAGTGGCGGAGCGCATCGGTGTTACTGAGCTCGAGGTGCGGAACGTGGCCAGCTACTACTCCATGCTGAGGTTCAAGCCGGCGGGCCGGTACAACGTGCAGGTGTGCACCAACATCAGTTGCATGCTGCGCGGGGCTTACGACCTCTACGAGCGCTTCCAGGAAGAGCTGGGCATTGGCCACAAGGGCGTCACGGCGGACGGGCTTTTCTCTCTCGAAGAAGTGGAGTGCATTGGCGCATGCTGCTGGGCGCCCGCCATCCAGGTCAACTACGACTTCCACGACGACCTCACGGCCGAACATGTGACCGGCATTCTGGAATCCTATCGTGGGCGGGCGCAGGCGGAACAGAAGGCTACCCATGCCTAGATTGGTCTCGCACCCCGACGAGGTAAAAGTGGTGAGCCAGCGCTTTGGTCTGGGCGCGGCAAACATCGACCGCTATATCGAACTGGGCGGCTATGCGGCTACGAAGAAGTGCCTGGAGCAAGGGCCGGAGTGGATCATCGAAGAGATGAAGGCGTCGAGCTTGCGCGGGCGCGGCGGCGCGGGGTTCCCTACCGGTTTGAAGTGGTCGTTTGTGCCCAAGCAGTCGGCCAAGCCCAAGTACGTGTTGGTGAATGGCGACGAGAGCGAGCCGGGAACCTGCAAGGATCATTTGATTTTTTTGCACGACCCTCATGCGGTGATTGAAGGGACCATTATTGCCGGTCTTGCCATCGGCGCGAAGACCGGCTTCATTTATCTGCGCGGCGAGTATCGCTATTTGCTGGAGATTATGGATAAGGCCGTCGCGGACGCATACGACAAAGGATTTCTCGGCAGAAATATATTTGGCTCCGATACAGAATTTCAAATCATTACGCAGAGCGGCGCGGGCGCGTACGAAGTGGGCGAAGAGTCGGCGTTGATGGAGTCGCTCGAAGGCAAGCGCGGCATCCCGCGCATCAAGCCGCCGTTCCCTGCCGTCGTTGGCCTCTATGGCGGACCAACAGTGATCAACAATGCCGAGACCATCGCCACCGTGCCGCACATCATCGACATGGGCGGCGCGGCGTTTGCGGCGATCGGTTCGGCGCGCAATGGCGGAACGCGCCTTTTCTCGATCAGTGGTCACGTGCAGCGGCCTGGTGTCTATGAATTGCCGATGGGATACAACCTGAAGAAGATGATCTACGAAGTGGGTGGCGGCATTCGCG
>Ga0302324_100000616_pt1 | contig 91213 bp, 75 predicted proteins | sample Palsa_T0_1_FD_201949 | JGI IMG/M metagenome (GOLD analysis project Ga0302324, IMG submission 201949) | Peat permafrost microbial communities from Stordalen Mire near Abisko, Sweden - Palsa_T0_1 | ecosystem: Environmental > Terrestrial > Soil > Palsa > Peat permafrost | place: Sweden: Abisko...
CCCTCCGCCGAGGGCTGCGTGATATGGCAGGCGTCCGCCGACATGCCGAAGCCCACCAGTTCGGCGTGGATGCGCGCGCCGCGCGCTTGGGCGGCTTCCCAAGGCTCCAGCACCAGCATGCCCGCGCCTTCCCCCAGGATCATGCCGTGGCGGTCGCGCGAAAACGGCCGGCAAGTGTCCGGCGAAACCACCCGCATGGCTTCCCATGCCTTAAGGATGCCGAAGCTGAAAGGCGCTTCGCTGCCGCCGGTCAGCGCCAGATCCACTTGGCCCGAGCGGACCATCCAGAACGCCTGGCCGATGGCGTGCGCCGCCGAAGAGCAGGCTGTCGAAACGGTGAAGCTGGGGCCGGTGATGCCGAACTCCATCGAGATGTGGCTGGCCCCGGCGTTCCCCATGGTTTTGGGAATGGTCAGCGGATGCACGCGGTTGTGGTTCAGCTTGTACACTTCCACGAATCCGAGGTCCTCGGTGGATTGGCCGCCCACGCAGGAGCCGGTGATGATGGCGGTGCGTTCGCGCAATTCGGGGGTCCAGTCGATACCGGCTTCGGCGACGGCTTCGCGCGCGGCAATCACCGCGAACTGCGCGAAACGGTCCATGAAATCGGCGCGGCGGTCTTCGAAGTAGGGCGTGTGGGTATAGCCGCGCACCTCCGAGCCGTTTTGGAAGCGGATTCCGGACGTATCCACCGATTCCAGCGGTCCGATGGCCGAGCGGCCCTCCAGCAGCGTGTTCCAGAACTCGCCCGCGGTGCGGCCCGGTCCGGCAATCACACCCACGCCGGTGATGGCGACGCGGTTCATACTATTGGGCAGTAGGCGTCCCCGCCGACTTGGCTGCCAGCAGCCTTTCCACGCCCTCCACCATCTGGCGCACGTTGCGGACCGTCTTCACCTCTTCGTCCGGGATGCTGATATCGAATTCATTTTCGAGAGCGAAAAGAATCTCGACCGCATCCATGGAATCGATGCCGAGTTCTTCGAAGGAGCTGTCGACAGTGACACGGTCCTCCGGGATGCGTTTGGACGCCGCAATTACTTTGCGGACTCTTTCGATTAGTTCGTCGGACATAATAAGCGGCTAACCGTTTTAAATTCGTAACCCCGATCCCGCAAAGCAGGGATCAGACGGGCGACGGCCGAAACCGTTTCCCGGATATCGGGATTGGCCCGAACCTCGCGGCCGTCGTGCAGGCAAAGGATAGCGCCATTGGCCGCCCCGGCCAGCATCCGGCCTACTATGGTATCAGCCTTCAACTTCCAATCATAGCCGATGGCGGTCCACATGACGCCCTGCAGGCCGAGGCGGCGCTGGGCCTGCCGGAAGCCGAACCAGCGCGCGCCGAAGGGCGCCCGCAGCAGGGTGGGCGGGCAGCCCGTGGCGTCGGCGATGGCGTGTTGAGCGCGGGCGAACTCCCTGTGGATAAATCCCGGCGAATGAAGGCAGAACAGGGGGTGGGTGTGGCTGTGATTGCCGATTTCGTGGCCGGCGGCATAGACGGCGCGCGCGATGTCGGGGAGGCGCTGCACGTTCGCGCCTATCTGGAAGAACGTGGCGGGGGTTTGGTATTTGTGGAGCAGATCTAGTACGCGGGGCGTGGATTCGCTGGGGCCGTCGTCGAAGGTGAGCGCGATGGCTTTGCGGTTGCGGGGGCCGTGGTAGACGGAAGGTCCGAAGACGGAGGCGGCGCGGCCGCGGACGGCCCAGGTTAGGAAGGCGGCGGAGGTTAGGGAAACGCCGACAAGCAACGCTCGCCTGTGTGTCGGCAGGAGTGCCTGCGCCACGTCGTCAGTGCACCAGGGCATTGATCTCCCGCAGCTTTTGGGCGTCGAATTTCAGTTGGCGGTCGTAGGTCATCAGACCGTTGATTTCCTGCTCGACGTCGGTCAACTGGGTGTAACACAGGCCCGCAAAGCCGGGAATGCGGGCGATGGCGCTGTATAGCCCGCGCAGGCGGTCGAGCGCGGCATCCGCGGTTTTCTCCACGCCCGAGTAGCCCCAGGCTTCCGGGGGCACATCGTGGCCCGGCGGGATAAACGCGATGCCTCCGAACTCCGTCAGGGACACAGGCGAGCCGTTGTAATGGTAGCCGGGCATGAGCGCCGCTTTGTGGTTGTCCGGAACGCCCGCGCCGGGTTTGCCCAGATCCTTGTAGCGCTCGTACAGCAGATCGCCCGTGCGCGCGTAATCGTGTATGGCGAAGAGATCCGTCATATCGGTGTGCTCCCAGCCGTCGTTGTCGACGACCAAGCGCGTGGCGTCCAGCGAATGCGTGAGGGCGTAGAGCGATTTCAGGTGGTTCTGCTGGTGCGCATCGCGCAGGTCGGGGACGCCCCAGCTTTCGTTGATGGGCACCCAGACGACGATGGACGGGTGATTACAATCGCGTTCGACAGCGGCGGTCCACTCGCGGGTGAAGCGGGCTACGTAGGCGTCGTCGAATTCGTAGGCGTTGGCCATTTCGCTCGAAACCAGAAAGCCCATGTGATCGGCCCAATAGAGGTAGCGCGGATCTTCCAGTTTCTGATGCTTGCGCGCGCCGTTGAAGCCCATTTCCTTTGTCATGCGGATATCGAACTGGATGGCTTCGTCGGTGGGCGGTGTGAGATTGCCGGCGGGCCAGTAGCCTTGGTCGAGCACCATCTTCAGGAAGATGGGTTCGCCGTTCAGCAGCACTTTGCCGCGCTCGGCGGTGACGCCGCGAATGCCGAAGTAAGTCTGCACGCGGTCGAGCACGTCGCCGCCGCGGCGCAGCTCCAGGGCGAGATCGTAGAGATTGGGCGATACCGGCGACCATAGCTTAGGCTGGGTGATCGACAGCAGCGCGGTGGCGCGCGCGTCGATCGAGTGGACGGTGGCGGATGCCGCGGGCTGACCGGCGAAGGCGGCGGATGCGGTGATTTCCAGATCGGGCTGGGGGCGCGCGACGCCGAATTCCAGGCGTACGGCGCCGTCGGTCGTGGGCGTGATTTTGACGCGGTCAAGGTAACTTGCGCCTACAGGCTCCATCCACACGGGCTGCCAGATACCGCTGGTGCGCGTGTAGAAAATGCTTTTCGATTTAGGCTCCCAATACTGTTTGCCGCGGGGAATATAGCGATCCGTGGGCGGGAAGTGCGCGCGTACCGTGAGGACGTTGGCTCCGGGCCGGAGCAGCGGCGTGACGTCGAAGGTGAACGGCGTATTGCCGCCTTCGTGGCTGCCCGCCAGTTTCCCGTTGACCCAGACCATCGACCAGTAATTAACGGCGCCGAAATGCAGCAGCACGCGCCGGCCTTTCCAATCCGCGGGCAGGGTCACGGCGCGCCGGTACCAGATCCAGGGATGAAAGGAGGGATCGCCGATGCCGCTGAGGCGGCTCTCGAAACAATACGGGACCGTGATGTTCCGGGTGAATTTGCGGCTGCCGGAAGCCCAATCGGCATCCAGGCCGGCGTTGGCGTCGTCGAATTCGAATTCCCAGGCGCCATTCAGGCTGAGCCAGCGCGCGCGCTGGAATTGCGGCTGGGGATACTCGGGGCGGGGGATGGCAGCCGCGTAGAGGCCACAGAATGCGACTAGGACTACCGCGATTTTCCACATATGAAACTCTATTCTAGTCGTGGGCGGGCATCCGGGCCTGCGAGGGTCCTCCATCCATTGCGGCCACGTCTTTCGTACTAAGTATGAAGCTCGATTTTGATGCTGCGATACTATTGTCGCGCAGTGAACGAACCCGCATCATAGGCTCATGGCAGACAAACAGCAGAGACTCGACGCGGCAGCGGAGCGGCGGGCGACCAGGCGATTTGCAATTGAGCAGGAAGTGCTGTACAAGATCCTGGACCACAGGGCCGCGGTCCCCGAGAGCGGCGTGGGGAAAACACTGGATATCAGTAGCGGAGGCGTGCTCTTCGAAACGCAGCAGCGCCTGCGCCCCGGCAAACGCGTGGAGGTGTCGGTGAACTGGCCGGCCCTGCTGGATGGGGGGTGTCCCCTCAAATTCGTGGCGGTGGGCCGGGTGGTGCGGGCCGAGGAGAAGCGCGCGGCCATGCACATCGAGCAACATGAATTTCGCACCCGCCGCACCAAGGAAATGCCGGCGGCCGAGATCGAGAAGCTGTCCCAGACGCGCGTGTATTATTAGAGTTGGACCTTAAGCCCGAACCCGGTGGCGCCGTAGATCGTTGACCGAGCCTGCTATTGAATAACCGTGTCGGGTGGTAGGGCTTGTGTGGATTACTCGCAGCGCAGGGCGGCCATCGGATCCACCCGCGCCGCGCGCCGCGCCGGAAGATAACTTGCCAGCATGCCGGTCGCGCCTAGCAGCGCGGGGGTAACACCGAGCACCCAGCCATCGTACGGCTGCACGCCGGGAATCCCTTTCTGCATCGCCAGCGTTGCCAACGCTGCCAGAGGCAGGCCCACGGCGGCGCCGGCGAGGACCCACGCCATCCCCTCGCGCACCACCAGCGCGGAGATCTGCGCGCCGCGCGCGCCGATGGCCATGCGAATTCCGATCTCGCGCGTCCGCTGGGAGACTGAGTGGGCCGCCACTGCGTAGATCCCCATCGCAGCCAGCGCTACAGCCAATGCGCCGAAGATTCCCAGCAGCCCGGCGGCGAGGCGCTGCCGCCAAAGCGACGTGGCGATGTGCTGGGGCATGCTCTCGATAGCGAACAGCGGCAGTCTGGGGTCGAGCCGGGCGACCTCCGCGCGGAGCGCGATGGCGGTGCCGCCACGGACGATCAGAGTCGCGCGCCCGCTATACTCCTGCGCCAGCGGCAGGTAGAGCTGCGGCGTAGCTTCGCCCGCCGGCGACCGCACCACCGCGTCTTTCACGACACCCACGATGGCGATCGGGGGCCGCGCCGGTCCGCTGAAATCCGGCGCTACAATCCGCTCGCCGATGGGATTGCGGTCCGGCCAAAAGCGCCGCGCCAGCCGCTCGTTCACGATTCCCACGCGCGGCGCATCGGCGCTGTCCTTGTCGTCGAATTCGCGCCCTTCGACCAGAGGGATGCGTAGCGTGCGAAAAAAGCCGGGTGCGATTACATCGTCGTCCACGCGCAAGCCGAACGCGAACTCGTTGCCCTGGACCGTCTGCAGGGGCGGCTCTTCGCCCGGATGGAAAATCGCGCGGCGGCCGAAGAACTTTTCCGGCGGGACGGTCAGCCCCAGACTCGCCGCGGTGACTCCGGGCACCGCGCGCACCCGTTCCAGCAGAGCCGCATAGAAGATCCGGCCCTGCGCGGCTGAGTATCCTTGGATGTCCAAGTCAACCGACGCCAGCAGCACCTCTTCCGGCTGGCCCACGGGGTTCGCGCCGAGCGCCCGCCGCATGGTGGCGATGCCGGTTCCCGCGCCGGCCAGCAGCACCAGCGAGAGCGCGGCCTGCGCCGCGATGAGTCCGCCGCGAAGGCGGGCACCGGACCGGCCTGCGCCCGGCGATCCATCCTTCAGCGATGCGGTCAGATCCACTTGAGCGGCGCGGCGTGCGGGCGCCCATGCAAAGAGCAGCCCGGAAATCAGCGTGAGCACCAGTACGAAGCCCAGCACGCGGAGGTCGAGATGCACGTCCACGCCGCGCATGCTGTAAGCGTTTTGGTTGGTCGACAACGCCAGTTGCGCCGCCGCCGGCGCCAGCAGGGTTCCGAGCAGCCCGGCACACCCTGCCAGCAGCGCGCCTTCCGCCAGAAACAATCGCACCAGGCGCGCGCGGCCCGCGCCCAGCGCGATGCGCACCGCGACCTCGCGACGGCGCGCCGCCGCCCGCGCCAGCATCAAATTGGCGACGTTTGCGCAGGCAATGAGCTGCAGCAATGCCACGCACGCCAGCAACAATCCCAGCAAGCTCCGCACCTCCGCGCGGTCGTCCGAGTCGAGGCCCAGGCCGGGAACCAGGGCTACGGTGCGCGTGTGGTTGGTGACCGGATACTGCTGCGCCAGGCGCGCCGCTACGGCCGTAGTTTCCGCCTGCGCCGCCGCGATCGTGGTGCCGGCCGCGAGCCGTCCGAAGACGCTTAACCATCCGGAGGCGCGGTTCCGCAGCGTATTCGGCGTCAGGCGCGGCATCAGGATTGGCTGGAGCGTGATGGGCGCCCACACATCGGGTTGAAACTGGGTGCGCGTGCCGCGGAACTCGCGCGGCGCCACTCCAACCACCGAGAAGGGGTGGCCGTTCAGGCGAATCGTGCTTCCCACCACGCGCGGATCTCCGCCGAACGCGCGCTTCCAGAATGCGTAGCGAAGTACCGCGACGGCCGGACCTCCTTCACTTTCATCCGCGAATGCGAACAGCCGCCCGGCGGCCGCGCTCGCGCCCAGCACCGTGAAGTAGTTTCCGGAAACCAGCGCAGCCGCCACGCGTTCGCTCGCACCGCCATTGGAAAAGCTGACGCGGGCACCGGCCTCGGCGGCCACTCCCGCGAAGCTTTTCAATCGATCGCGATACTCCAGATAATCGGGATATCCCAGGTTGCCCAGGAACTGGCCCGCCTGCCAACGCTCGAAGACCGCCAGCTCACCGGGAGCTTTCACACCGGGCATGGGACGCAGCAGCACGGCATCGATCAGGCTGAAGATGGCTGTATTCGCGGCGATCCCCACTCCCAGCGCCAGCACGGCTACGCCGGTGAACAAGGGGCTTCGCCGCAGGGTTCGCAGGGCGAAGCGCACATCGTCGCGCAGCAGGCGGAAAGTGTTCATGTTATGAGGACGTGGCCTGCCGGGGCTTCCGTTAACAAGCCGATTGCGTTATAGGCGCCGCTTTCCCGCGGCGAAGGCGCACGAATCGCGGATAGGACACTGCTCGCATTTTGGCTTCGTACGTTTGCAAAGCTCCTGGCCGTGCGGTTTTAGAAGTAAGTACGCGCGCGTGCGTGCATCGAACTTTTCCGGGACTTCGACCGCAATCGCCTGCTGGGCTTCGCGATAAGTCAGGCCGTAGTTCTCCCGCTCCGGGCCGCGCTGGATGCGGACCAGCACATGCGGGCAATTGGAAGGGACCGCGGCAGCCGGCGCGATGCCGGCGAAGCGCAGGATTCGGTCGGCGCCGGGATCGGCGATACTGTGAAACGTTTTCAGCGTCTTGCGAATCTTCGCGATAGGCCCAAAGAGGCCCGTCCGGAGGTCCCAGCCGAACTCGTTTTGTACGCGTGCGGCGATCTCCTGCAGCCGCATGGCTCTGACTTCGGGCACCATGCCGCCGGGGCTTAAGGCGCTCGTCAGTCGGGTGGTCGATGCCGCGAGGATTTGCTCCGGACCGACTCCGATTTTCCTGGTGACGGACTCCCAGCCCTTGGCGCACGCGGCGTCGCTGGCGGGATAGCCGCAGTGCCACCACACGAGAAAGAGATACGGATCGGTCGGCCAGCATGGCTGCTGGCTGCCGTAATGGGACTCCAGCCGGTTCAGAAGTTCGGGAGTATCCACAGATAACACTATAGGCGTACTTCGATACTCATCCAAAACGGTAGAAAAAAAACAATCGATCGCGGGATGCCCAATTCAACGGCTGCGGCTAATATCAAGAAAAGCAAAAACTGAATTCACCGCATCGCGCGGGCAACTGGAGGGAATCGAAATGGCACGCGTAGCCGAGTTGATCCGTTGGTCCGAACCGGACTCAACGATTGGCGGGAGATTAATTGGCTCCAGCATGGCCCTTTGCCGCGTCTGGAACTCGATCAAGATGGTGGCGCCAACCGATTCGGCGGTCTTGATCCAAGGGGAAACCGGCACTGGAAAAGAACTCGTCGCCAGGGCCATCCACGACGAAAGCATGCGCAGGGTAGGGCCGTTTATTACGCTCAACTGCGCCGCGGTTCCCGGCGGGCTGCTCGAAAGCGAGCTGTTCGGCCACGAACGGGGCGCTTTTACCGGCGCACTGATGCAGACCACAGGCCGTTTTCATCTGGCCCACGGCGGCACCCTGTTCCTGGACGAAATCGGGGATCTGCCCCTGGAACTGCAGCCCAAGCTGTTGCGGGTCCTGCAGGAACAGGAATTTGAGAGAGTCGGCAGTACCCGGACCATTCGTGTGGACGTCCGCGTGGTGGCGGCGACCAACCAGGATCTGGCGCTCATGGTCCAGCAGGGCAGGTTTCGCGCCGACCTGTTCTACCGCCTGAACGTTTTCCCGATCGGGCTACCGCCGTTGCGGGAACGGCGCGAAGACATTCCCCTTCTGGTGCGCCACTTCGTCGGCAAGTTCGCGCAGCGGATGAACAAGAGGATCAACCACATCCCGGTGGAGCTGATGGAAATCCTGCGGCTCCACGACTGGCCGGGCAACGTCCGGGAACTGCAGAACCTGGTGGAGCGCGCCGTGATCATGAGTACGGGGCCGGAATTGCATCTGCCAGCGCATGAGCTGAGGCATGTTGTGAAACACAATACGCCATCCGCGATGCGGACGCTGGCCGCCGTGGAAAAGGATCACATCCAGAGTGTGTTGCGCGAGGTCAACGGGGTGGTGGGCGGGAGGGAGGGCGCCGCAGCGCGGCTTGGCGTCGCACGCACGACGTTGCTTTATCGGATGCGCAAGCTGGGGATCGCCCAGAGCCAACCTGTAGGGGCAGCGGCAGTTGCCTAGTGAGATTTCGCAGCGATTCAGGAGAAAACACATGAGCCACAACGGTTGGGAGCCCGATTACACGGAAATCGAGAGCATCGCGTATCGGCTTTGGGAAGAGCGGGGCCGGCCAATCGGGTCCGCGGAGGAGGATTGGTTCCGCGCCGAGCAACAATTGCGTGAAAACGGCGCGGCGGCTGCGCAGCCGGAAGACCTCAGCTCGCGGGCCGGCGCTTCAGCACCCGGACGCCGTCGGCGGTCGCCACATGCACCTCCGACGTCAAGCCGATGAAAAGGCCGTGTTCTACGACGCCGACCACGTGGTCGAGTTCCCGGGCCAGCGATTCCGGAGGGATCGCCGGCTCGAATGGGCAGTCGAGTATGTAATGGCCGCCATCGCTCACGAAAGGCTGGCCGTTCGAGTCCAGGCGGAGCAAAGGCCGCGCCCCGAGATCCGAAAGTCTGCGCGCGGTGGTTTGCCAGCCGAAAGGCACCACTTCTACAGGAATGGGTTCGCTCACAACCATATGACTAACCAACTTGCTGCCGTGGATCACGATCGCCAGGCGCCGCGTGGCGCTGGCCACGATCTTCTCGCGCAAGAGGGCTCCGCCGCGCCCCTTGATCAGGTTCAAGTTGCCCTCGTCAACGACATCGGCGCCGTCAATCGTCATGTCGATTTCCGGATATTCGTCAAGATTCGACAGTGGGATTCCCAGCGCCTTGGCCTGTGCCGCGGTGCGCTCGGATGTCGGGATTCCAATGACGCGCAAACCGTCGCGGACCCGCTCTCCCAATATCTGCACGGCGGGCGCAGCGGTGGATCCCGTTCCCAGCCCGATAATCATCCCATCTCTGACTTGGGCAACGGCGGATTCGGCCGCAGCCAGTTTCAGTCGATCCGAGTCTTGTTCCATTTCATGCGGCATCCGAGGGCATCGATCAGCACGTATGGTACCGCAGAAAGTGCCGGCCATTTCGTAGGGCAGACCATCGCTTTTCGTGGTCTGGCTCCTTCGGAGAGCGTTGGCAGACGACACAAACCGATCGTCTGCCCCACCAAGGTGAACTTTATTGAAAGCTTTGGAGTGAGAATTACGAAAGGATAGGTATGCTGGAAAAACACGAAACCGAATTGATCGCGGATGGGCAGCGCGGAGATCAGGCGGCCATATCCGAGCTGTTCCGACGGCATTACGCGTCTTGTCTGCGCCTGGCGCGCAGAATTCTGCGTTCCGAAGAGGAATCCCGGGACGCCGTACAATCGGCGTTGCTGTCCGCGTTTCGCCACCTGCATAGCTTCCGTGGAAACTCGACCTTCAAAACCTGGCTCGGGCGCATCGTGGTGAACCAGTGCTTCATGCACCTGCGCCAACCTGAGCGCAAGTTGGGCTGGGTGGATCTGGACGGCCTGTACGAAAGCGGCTCGGCGCATAAGCTTACGTCGCCGGGATTCACGCCCGAAAAACTCGCGCTGTCCAGCGAAATCGGAGCAGCTCTGGCCGATGGCGTTTCCCGGCTTCCCGAACCGTTGCGGGTGGTATTCTCCCTCTACGCGGGATCGGGCTTGTCGCTCAGAGAGGTTGCAGGGACACTCGGGCTCACTTTGCCCACGGTCAAGACGCGGCTATTTCGCGCCAATTTGCGCATGCGCGCCCATCTCCAGCCGATGTGGTCGGACTTGCGAAATCATGGCGCCGGCGCGGCGGCGCGGCACCGTCCGTGTGTCACTGTGCCAGCCGTGCGCGTGTCGAATCCGGCGCAACGGGTTGCGTCGCGTCGACGCGCCGAGGGCCGCGAGTTTCCAACGGCGGCGTGAATACGCCGATGAATCGGCTGGCTGGCAACTCGCATCAGAAAGAGAACGCGGAGTGCTGTGGGAATCCGCGTTAAATGGACGTTACGGAGGAAGGGATTCATGTTGCGCTGGCAAACGGGATCTTCGGAATTAACCTTGGCTATGCTTGCCGCCGGTATGTTCATTATGGCGCCTGGCTGCTCCCGCAATACATCGGGCGCGACGGCGCCTCCAGTACTTGAGGTGCGAGTCGTGGAAGCCGCACAACGAGACGTCCCGGTCTACAAGGAGTGGATCGGCACGCTGGATGGACTGGTCAACGCGGACATCAAGGCGGAGGTATCGGGCTATCTCGTCCAGCAGGCTTATACCGAGGGTTCTTTCGTCAAGAAGGGCCAGCTCCTGTTCCAAATCGATGCGCGGCCGTTTCAAGCGGCGCTGGACCAAGCCGCCGGGCAGCTCGCCCAGTCGCAGGGGCAGTTGGCACAGGCGCATGCGCAGTTAAGCCAGGCTGAAGCCCAAGTGGCCGTGGCGGAAGCCAACGAGCGCCGGACGCAGCTCGACGTCGATCGTTACACACCGCTGGTACAGCAGCAAGCTATCACCCAACAGGATCTCGACAACGCCACCCAGTACAACATGGCGGCGAAGGCCCAGGTGCAAGCGGCCCGCGCGCAAGTCGAGACAGCCAGGGCGCAGATCACGGCCAGCGAGGCCGCCGTTCAATCGGCCAAGGCCGCGGTCGAAACGGCCCAGATTAACCTGGGATTCACCCACCTGACTTCGCCGATCGACGGCATTCCGGGAATTGCGCAATTGCAGGTCGGTGCGTTGGTAAGTCCGGCCAGCCCCGCCATCACCACCGTCTCGACGCTCGATCCGATCAAGGTTTACTTCACGGTCAGCGAGCAGGAATATCTCGATTTCGCGCGCCGCTTTGCGACGCCGGAACTCCGTCAGGCGGACCTCCGCAAGCTGAACCTCGAATTGATTCTGGCCGATGGCACCACCTATCCGCAGAACGGCAAGTTCGATTTTACGGACCGCCAGGTAGACGTAAGGACGGGCGCTATTCGGATCGCGGCATTGTTCCCAAACCCAGGGGACATCCTGCGGCCCGGACAGTACGGAAGAGTGCGCAGAGCCAGGGTTCAGCCTGGCGCCATACTTATCCCGCAGCAAGCTGTCATGGAACTGCAGGGCACGCGCTTGGTGGCGGTGGTAGACAGCGGCAACAAAGTCGCCGTTCGACCCGTGCAGCTCGGCGAAACGGTCGGCAAAGAGTGGATCGTGCGCCAGGGCGTCAAACCCGGCGAACGTGTAATCGTCGAAGGTTTGCAAAAAGTCCGGCAGGGAATGCAGGTCGATCCAAAGCCGTTCGAAGCGAGGTGACCAGCGATGTCGAAATTCTTCATTAGCCGCCCGATCGTAGCGATCGTCATCGCCATCATCACCGTGATTGTGGGGGCCGTGGTGGTGGCCACCCTGCCGGTGGCCCAGTTTCCCGCCATCGCGCCGCCCGAGGTTCAGGTTTCCGCGATCTACGTGGGCGCGGATGCCCAAACCATCGAGCAATCCGTGGCCACGCCCATCGAACAACAGATGAGCGGTGTGGACAACATGAATTACATGTATTCCGTCAATGCCACGGCCAATGGGCAGATGCGGATGATCGTGGATTTCGACATCGCCACGGACCCTAACACGGATTTGATTCTGGCCCAGAGCCGAGAGACGCAGGCTGCGTCGCAGCTCCCGGTGGACGTGACAAATTACGGCATCACGGTCCAGAAATCGGTGCTGGCGCCTCTCATGCTGGTCGCCCTGTACTCGCCGAAGGGCACCTATGATGCCAAGTTCCTGGCGAACTACGGGTATATCAATCTGAACGACCCGCTAACTCGCGTGAAGGGCGTGGGCACGGTTCAGGTCTTCGGCTCCGGGCAGTACGCCATGCGCCTCTGGGTGAAACCCGACCAACTCGCGAAGCTGCAGATCACCGTTCCCGAAATTGTCTCCGCCATCCAGACCCAGAACACCGTCAACCCGGCGGGCCAGGTCGGCAGCGAACCGATTCCCAGCGGACAGCCATTCACCTACTCCGTGCGGGCGCAGGGCCGCCTGACTTCGCCGGAGGAGTTCGAGCAAATCGTGGTGCGCGAGACTCCCGACACGGGAATTGTGCGCGTCCGCGACGTGGCCCGGGTGGAATTAGGATCGCAAGACTATAGCGTGAGCGGCCACCTGGATGGGAAGCCGAGCGCGGTCATTGCGGTGTATCAGTTGCCGGGTTCCAATGCCGTCGACACCGCCGCCGGCGTCAGAAAGCTCTTCGCGCAGGCGAAGCAGCGCTTTCCGGACGACATGGACTACGCGATCCCGGTGGATACCACGCGCGCGGTCAATGAGGGGATCAAGGAGATCGTCGAGACGCTCCTCATTGCCATCGCGTTGGTGGTTGCGGTAGTCTACCTGTTCCTGCAAGGTTGGCGAGCTACGCTGATTCCACTGCTGGCGGTGCCCGTATCGCTGGTGGGCACCTTCGTGTTCTTTCCGCTGTTCGGCTTCAGCCTCAACACGCTTTCCTTATTCGGACTGGTGTTGGCGATCGGCTTGGTTGTGGACGACGCCATCGTGGTGGTGGAGGCCGTGGAGCGCCACATCGAGGACGGCATGACTCCCAAGGAAGCGGCGCTTAAGGCCATGGAGGAGATCTCGGGCCCGGTGGTGGGGATCGCGCTGGTGCTTTCCGCGGTGTTCATACCGACGGCGTTCATCCCGGGCATCACCGGCCGCCTTTATCAGCAGTTCGCGGTGACTATCGCGGTCTCTGTAATCCTCTCCGCATTCAACGCGCTGTCCCTCAGCCCCGCGCTGGCGGCTCTCCTGCTGAGGCCGAAAAAGCAAAGCAGAGGTCCGCTGGCGATATTCTTCGGCTGGTTCAACCGTTCCTTCACGCGGGCGACCAATGGTTACGTCCGCGTCTCCGGGGCGCTCCTGCATAAGAGTGCGATCGCTCTGATTCTGTTGGCCGGCTTCGCTGTCGCAGGCCTGTGGATCGGCGGCCGGCTGCCGGACAGTTTTGTTCCCGACGAGGATCAGGGTTATTTCTACGTGAATGTCCAGCTTCCCAATGCGGCTTCCCTGGAGCGGACGGAAGCGCTAGTGGCGAAGATTCAAAAAATCGTTTTGGAGACGCCCGGCGTGGAACATTACACCAGCATTACGGGTTTCAGCCTGCTCAGTTTCGTGCGCACCACTTACAACGCGTTCGGGTTCGTCAGTATGAAGGAATGGGGCGACCGCAAAACCAGGGCGGTGCAGTTCCAGGCTATCAAAGCGCATCTCAATGCGGCCTTGAGCAAACTTCCGGAAGGAGTCGCTTTTGGCTTCTCGCCGCCCGCGATCCCAGGCGTCGGCACCTCCGGCGGGTTCACGTTTATTCTCGAAGACCGGTCGGGGGGCGACGTAGAGTTCCTATCCGACAATCTGAACAAGTTCATGGCCGCCGCGCGCAAGCGCCCCGAGATCGCCAGCTTGAGCACTACGTTCCTCCCCAGTGTTCCGCAACAATTCGTCATGGTGGATCGCGATAAGGTGATCAAGCAGGGCGTCCCGATCAACGACGTGTACCGCACCATCCAGGCGTTCATGGGCGGGCTGTTCATCAACTACTTCAATCGCTTCGGACGCCAATGGCAGGTGTATATCGAAGCCGAAGGCGACTTCCGCACCAGATCCGAGAACGTGGGCCAGTTCTATGTCAGGAATGCGGCCGGTGAGATGGTTCCGCTATCCGCCCTGACCAGGTTCGAAGCGCGGGATGGCCCCGAGTTCACCCTGCGTTTCAATGAATACCGGTCGGCGCAATTGAATGGGGGGGCCGCGCCCGGCTTCAGCACCAACCAGGCCATGAAGGCTCTGGAGGAGACTTTCGGGCAGACCATGCCGGCCGGTATGGGCTTCGATTACTCCGGTATGTCCTTCCAGGAGAAGAAGGCCCAGGAAGGCGTATCCTCGGGAGTCATCTTTGGCTTCTCGCTGCTCTTCGTGTTTCTGATTCTCTCGGCGCTCTATGAGAGTTGGACTCTGCCCTTCAGCGTCTTGTTGAGCACGCCGGTGGCCGTCTTTGGCGCGTTTGCGGTCCTGTGGCTGCGCCGCACGATCTATGGGCTTTTTGCGCCGGCTTATATGGTGCAGATCGAGAACGACGTGTACTCGCAGATCGGGCTGGTCATGCTGATCGGGTTGGCGGCTAAAAATGCCATCCTGATCGTCGAGTTTGCCAAGGACGAATTCGAGAAAGGCAGGCCCCTGGCGGAGGCGGCCATGGAAGGCGCGCGGCTGCGCTTGCGTCCGATTCTGATGACGTCGTTCGCGTTCATCCTGGGATGCGTGCCGCTGTGGATTGCCAGCGGCGCGGGGGCGGTGTCCCGCCAGATTATGGGAACCACCGTGATCGGCGGAATGGTGGCCGCCAGCGGGATCGGCATATTCCTGGTTCCGGCGTGTTTCTACGTGGTGGAGAAGCTTTCGGGCGCGGCGCGGCAGCCGGCGCCGATCCTGCCTCGAGAACCTTTGCCGGGAGAAGGAGACTGACGCCATGTCACTTCGCTTTCGCAAGGCTGTTTCGCTCGCCGAAGAGCGGATTCTGGAGAACCCGCGCAGGCATGGAGGCCAGCCCCACCTTCTCCTGGCCGTGGCTCCCGTCCTGCTCGCGGGGTGCGCGGTGGGGCCAAATTATAAACGCCCGGCGACCGATGTCCCCGCCAATTTCCGCGCGCCGGCGCCACTGCCGCCCGCGCAAGCGGCTTCGCTGGCGGATCTCAAATGGTTTGAAGTCTTCAAAGACGACAAGCTGCAGGAACTGATCCGTCAATCGCTCGTGGCGAACTACGATCTGCGGGATGCGGTCACCCGTGTCGAAGCCGCAAGCGCCAATCTGGGGATTATCCGGTCGAACCAGTACCCAAACTTCGGCGCCAGCGGCAATGTCGCCATCAACCGGCTGTCGCGGAATGGCGAGACGCCGATACCGGTGGAACTTCTGTCTAACCAGAACCGCAACTTCGGCACGGCCACGCTCGACCTGCTGTCGTTTGAGGTCGACATTTGGGGACATCTGCGGCGCGCGACCGAGGCGGCCCGAGCCAACCTGTTGAGCGCCGAGGAAACCCGCAAAGCCGTGATCACCACCCTGGTCAGCGACGTGGCGACAGCTTACTTCACCCTGCGGGAACTCGATTACACGCTGGAGATCTCCCAACGCACTCTGCAAACACGCCAGGAGTCGCTGGTACTCACCAAACAGCGGCAGGTCGGCGGCGTGGCGACCCGTCTGGATTTGCGCCAGGCGGAACAACTCGTGTACACGGCGGAAGAAACCATCCCGGCGATTCAGCGGCAGATCGAGCAGACCGAGAATCAGATCACCCTGCTGCTGGGACAGAATCCCGGCGGAGTGGTTCGCGGACACAGCCTCACGGAGCAGAGTTTGCCTCCCGAGGTGCCCGCCGGCTTGCCGTCGACGTTGCTCGAACGCCGTCCCGACATTCGGGCGGCGGAGCAGGATCTGATCGCCGCCAACGCCAACATCGGCGTAGCCAAAGCGGCATATTTCCCAACCTTGAGCCTGAGCGGGTTCCTGGGCGGGCAGAGCACGCAGTTGTCGAGCCTGTTCAGCGGGCCGAGCAGCGCCTGGAGCCTGGTGCCGCAACTTACGCAACCGATCTTCACTGCCGGAAAGCTGAAATCCGGCGTCAGACTGGCGCAAGCCCAGCGGGAACACGCGCTGGTGCAATACCAGAAGACCATTCAGACCGCCTTCACCGAGGTTTCCGACGCGTTGATCGCCCACCAGCGCGTGCGGGAAAGCCGCGAAAAGCAGGAGGCCCTGGTATCCGCGCTGCAGGACCGGCTGGTGCTGGCTTACGCGCGATATCGCGGAGGCGTGGACACGCAGCTCAACGCGCTGGACGCGGATCGCGATCTATTTCAGGCGGAGTTGGACCTGGCGGGCATCCGGCTCCAGGAACTGCTCACCGTGGTGCAGCTTTACAAAGCGCTCGGCGGCGGATGGCAGTAATGCGACTGTCGGGTAGTGGGTCAGTTTGCTTTTGGAGGGCGGCCAATCTTGGCCGCAGCCGCCGCCCCCAGGAGGGGACCCCGGGCGGCCAGAGCCGGTTGAAAACCGGCTGCGGGCAGAATTGCCCGCCCCACAAAACTAAACTGACCCACTACCGACGGTCACTCGCGATGTGAGAAGGTGGAAAGATGAAAGCGACACAACTGCTGCACAATCTGGGCCAGAGCATCTGGCTGGATAACATTACACGCGACCTGTTGAACAGCGGTACGCTGCAACACTACATCGGCGAGCTGTCGGTCACCGGGCTTACCTCGAACCCGACCATCTTCGATCACGCCATCAAGAACAGCGCGGCATACGACGAGGCCATCCGCGAAAAGATGCGAAGCGGCACATCCGGCGAGGCGCTCTTCTTCGAGCTGGCGCTCGACGATCTGACGCGCGCCGCCAACCTGTTTAGGCCGATCCACGACGAAACGGACGGGGTGGACGGCTGGGTGTCGCTCGAAGTATCGCCCTTACTGGCGCATGACACATCCAGCACCCTGGCCGCGGCTAAGGAACTGCATGCCCGCGCCGGACGAAAGAACCTGTTCATCAAGATACCGGGCACTACCGAAGGCCTCCCGGCGATCGAGGAAGCCATCTTCGCCGGCGTGCCGATCAACGTGACCCTGCTATTCTCGCGCGAGCAGTACGTAGCGGCTGCCGAAGCTTACTTGCGCGGGGTAGAGCGGCGCATCGACGCGGGGCTGAATCCAAATGTCGGCTCGGTCGCCTCGGTGTTTATCAGCCGTTGGGACGCCGCCGTGATGGGCAAAACGCCCGAGACGCTGCGTGCCCAGCTCGGCATCGCCATAGCCAAGCGGACGTATAAGGCATATCGCTCCCTGCTGGCTTCCCCGCGATGGCAGCGCGCTTTCAACGCTGGTGCGCGACCGCAGCGGCTCTTGTGGGCTAGCACCGGAACCAAGGATCCCTTAGCGTCCGACGTGCTATACATCAAGGCCCTCGCGGCGCCCTTTACGGTCAACACCATGCCGGAGGGCACCTTGAAAGCGCTTGCGGATCACGGCCAACTGGATGCCATCCTCCCGGCGGACGGCGGCGATTGCGAGGAGGTGCTGGCGCAGTTCGCCAAGGCCGGCATCGATGTCGAAGCCCTGGCGGCGCAGCTTCAGGATGAAGGGGCGAAATCGTTTGTGAACTCCTGGAATGAATTGATGGGCGTGATCGTTTCCAAGAGTGCCGCGCTCGCCGCGAGCGCCGCGAGCTAGGGCAGGGGGGCACGCCCCACAAAAAGAAAGGCAAGGAGCAATTATGGCAACAAGCACAGCCCCCGCCGGCGTCGGCGAGGCATGGCAGGCTCTTCAGGCCCATTACGAGCGGATTCGTGGATTGCATCTGCGAGAACTCTTCGCCGGCGACCCCGGCCGGGGCGAGCGGATGACCGTAGATGCGGCGGGCCTGTTCCTGGACTACTCGAAACATCGCATCACCGATGAGACCGTCAAACTGCTGTTGCATCTGGCGGAAGAGTCTGGATTGCGGGCGCGCATCGACGCCATGTTTCGCGGCGAGAAGATCAACGTCACCGAGAAGCGCGCGGTCCTGCATGTGGCTCTGCGCGCGCCGAAGGCCGCGTCCATCGTGGTAGATGGCGAGAACGTCGTGCCCCAGGTGCATGCCGTGCTGGATAAGATGGCCGGCTTTTCCAATCGTGTACGGAGCGGGGAGTGGAAAGGCAGCACGGGCAAGCGAATTCGTAACGTAATCAACATCGGCATCGGCGGCTCCGATCTCGGCCCGGTGATGGCGTACGAGGCCTTGCGCCACTATAGCTATCGCGAAATGAACTTCCGCTTCGTATCCAACGTGGACAGCACGGACTTCGCGGAAGCCGTCCACGATCTGGACCCGTCGGAGACGCTGTTCATCGTCTCTTCGAAGACGTTCACCACGCTCGAGACCATGACCAACGCGCACTCCGCGCGGGCCTGGTTTCTGGCGGGACTGGGTGGTGACGAGAAGGCCATCGCCAGTCACTTCGTAGCGGTGTCGACCAATGCCAGGGAGGTAGCCAGATTCGGTATTGACACCGCGAATATGTTCGAGTTTTGGGACTGGGTTGGCGGCCGCTATTCCATGGACTCGGCGATCGGTCTTTCGACCATGCTGGCCATCGGGCCCGAGAATTTCCGCGCCATGCTGGACGGTTTCCACCAGATAGACGAGCATTTCCGTACGGCGCCCTTCGACCGCAACCTGCCGGTGCTGATGGGACTGCTGGGGGTTTGGTACGCCGATTTCTTCGGCGCCCAGACGGTTGCGGTATTGCCCTACGAGCAATATCTGAAGCGATTTCCAGCCTACCTGCAGCAGTTGACCATGGAGAGCAACGGCAAACACGTCACGCTCGATGGCGGCCAGGTGACTCACGCGACCGGCCCTGTCTATTGGGGTGAGCCGGGAACCAACGGCCAGCATTCCTTCTATCAATTGATCCATCAGGGGACGGGACTCATCCCCTGTGACTTCATCGCCTTTGTCCAGCCGCTGAACCCATTGGGCCGGCATCACGACATCCTGATGGCAAATGTGTTCGCGCAAGCCGAGGCGTTGGCGTTCGGCAAGACGGCCGATCAAGTCAAAGCCGAGGGCACGCCGGATTGGCTGGTACCGCACCGCGTCTTCGATGGCAACCGCCCGTCGAACACGATTCTGGCCGGCCAGCTCACACCCGAGACTCTTGGCAAGCTGGTGGCGCTTTACGAGCACAGCGTTTTCACGCAGGGCACAATTTGGCAAATCAACTCGTTCGACCAATGGGGCGTGGAGCTGGGCAAGGTGCTGGCGCAGCGCATCATTCCGGAACTCGAGAGCCCGGATCCCGCGCTGAGTCACGATAGCTCGACGAATAACTTAATCCGCCGGTACCGCAAGCTTAGTTCACGATAGGAAACTTGCGATGAACGATTCCCATTCCGACGCCCTGGTCTTCTTCGGCGCTACAGGCGACCTGGCATATAAGAAGATCTTCCCCGCGCTGCAGGCGATGCTGAAGCGCGGCCACCTAAACGTGCCCGTCATCGGAGTCGCCAAGGCCGGGTGGAGACTCGATCAGTTCCGGGCGCGGGCGCAGGACAGCCTCGAGAAACACGGTGGCGTCGATCCCGCGGCCTTCGAGAAGCTGAACGCTTTGCTGCGCTATGTGGATGGCGACTACTCCGATCCCGCCACATTCGATGCGTTGCGCGGAGAACTCGACGGCGCGCAACGGCCGGCGCACTACCTGGCGATCCCGCCGCTTATGTTCGGAACCGTCGTCGAACAGTTGGCCAAGTCGGGTTGCGCACAGGGCGCGCGTGTGATCGTCGAAAAACCTTTCGGCCGCGATCTGGCCTCGGCGCAGCAACTCAACCAGACGTTGCATCGGTTCTTCCCGGAATCCGCGATCTTTCGCATCGATCACTATCTTGGCAAGCGGCCCGTGAACAACGTGATGGTTTTCCGTTTCGCGAACGCCTTCATGGAGCCGTTTTGGAATCGAAACTTCGTCGAGAGCGTGCAAATCACCATGGCCGAGGATTTCGGGGTGCAAGGGCGAGGATCCTTTTACGACCAGACTGGCGCGATTCGCGACGTCGTCCAAAATCATCTCTTCCAGGTGCTGTGCAATCTGGCCATGGAACCTCCCGTGCGCATCGACAGCGAGACCGTGCGCGATGAGAAGGTGAAAGTACTGAAAGCCATTCCGCCAGTAGAGCCGAAAAACCTGGTCCGTGGCCAGTTCCGCGGCTATCGCCAGGAAAATGGAGTTGCGCCCGATTCGCAGATGGAGACGTATGCGGCGCTGCAACTGGAAGTCGATTCGTGGCGCTGGAAGGGCGTCCCGTTCTACATCCGCGCGGGAAAGAACTTGCCGCTGACCTGCACCGAGGTTGTCGGGCGGTTGCGAAAGCCTCCGGCGGTTATTCCGGAGTGTGCCCTGCTGCGAAACTATCTGCGGTTCCGGATCAGCCCTGAGATGACCATCGCCATCGGCACGACGGTCATGCGCCAGAGCGACGCGCTGGACGGCGATCTGGTGGAAATGATCGCCAGCCAGCATCCCCGGCCGGAGGAGATGGATGCGTACGAGAAGGTCTTAGGCGACGCCATGGCCGGAAACTCGACGTTGTTTGCCCGCCAGGATTATGTGGAAGAGGCGTGGCGCATTGTGGATCCGGTGCTGAAGGCGGAAACGCCGGTCCACGAATACGACAGAGGCACATGGGGGCCGGCTGAGGTCGACCAGCAGATTGTGCCGCCTGGGGGCTGGCACAACCCGTCCGCTGCGGACCAGGAAGACTTCCGTGTCGCCGGCGCCGGCTGAGTGAAGTGTAGGGCGGGCAATTCTGCCCGCAGCCCGCTTCCAGCCGGCTCGGGCCCCGTAAAACGCGGCCTGGCGGCTCACCCCAACCTGCCGGCCTATCATTGTGAATACTTTCTGGTCGAGATCTCACGGAATGTATGTAGAAAACACGTAGTCCTGCACCTTTTGCGGCGTATGGCAGACAAAGCAAGCCGTAATGGCGTGACCGGCGTCAGGGATCTGTGGTTTCGAGGGATCGCCTCCCACCCACACTTGGAATCCCCATCCACCAGTCGACGCGTACTTCTTGGCGTCTTTCACCATCACCGTTACAAATTTCTTGGCGCCTTCGACAGAGGCGCTATCCTTCACCGAGAATTCGTGAACGTCGTCCGCGAAAATGGTTCCGTCGGGATACGGAAATGAGCCGCCCTTTTGCAGAGTCGGCAATCCCTTCGCATTCACGTGGATAATGTGCATCCCATCCACGTGGCCGAAAACCGGGCTGTCCTTGCCCGCGGTCATTGAGTTCACCACGAACCAATCCCGGAATCCATTAGGAAACCGAACTCCATCGTCGGCAGACGTCGCCGAAGGTGCCCCAAACAGCGTCAAGATTATAGCGAGGCTTAGAACGCCCGCAAACTTGCACAGCATGGGTGCTCCCCCTCTGTCCCCGCCGCCCGTAGTGTGGGCTCTGGCCGTATGGATAACTTTATCGAGTTTCGTCATAGTGGCTCCTTTGTCAAGTCTGTGAGAATTATGCGGCCCGCTGCCCGGCGATGGCCTCCGCAAGCATATGGCGGGCGCGCAGCAGCCTGGTCTTCACTGCTGGAATTCCCATGGCGAGCGATCGCGCGGCTTCCCGCGTGGTGCACTCATCGAGATCGCGAAGGACCAGGACAAGCCGGTACTTTTCGGGGAGTTTCGCGACGGCTCCGCGGACCGCTTCGCGCGTTTCCCTGTGGACCAGAGCTTCATGCGGCGATTCGTCCCTCGAAGCGAAGCCGGCCAAATCCGTGGCGTACGGACCGGTGAATTTAAGTCGGTTGCGGCGGTATTCCTGAAACACTTCATTAATTGCGATGCGCGTAATCCAGGTGCGGAAGCTGGCGTCGGACCGGAATGCGGATAGGTGCCGCCAGGCGCTCAGGAAGGTCTCCTGGACAAAATCCTCCGCGTCCGATGTGTTCCGCACCATGGACGTCACACGCCTTCGCACGGCCGCAATATGGCGGCTCATCAATACCGCGAAGCATTCGTCCTCGCCCGTCAACGTTCTTTCGATCAGTTCGCTGTCTTGGAGAGTCGTCAACGATCTCATTTCCATTGTTTGAGTGTGAACGATCGGCGCGGCTGACACATCCCGAAATAGGATGAATTTCCGCTACCATCGTTCGGGCTTCCCGAACTAACACTAATCAGGGATGCGGGAAACCTGAATCCGGCTATCTTTGCGATGGAGAACTTGGAGAGGGAATAATGATCTCACGGCGCCCAAAAATGCGCGCATCGACCGAGACAGATCCGGGGCCCAGGGCGATAATAGCCAACAATACCGCCGCCGCAAGGGCAATCGTCGTTCTCGATTCGAACAGAGCCGGCGTGCACACGGGAAGCAGCGAGAGCCCCACGCCGATAGCCTCCGCGCCGGCCAACACGCCCGCAATCGGTGTGAGAAAGCCGACCAGCATGAGAACGCCGGCGGCCAGCGCGGTCAGGCCGACAAGCCACGCAGCGGGCGCGAGATCGGGCTGTCGTACATAGTATCCCCCCTGTATAAGTAGTGTCGTGCCGAATACCGCTCGTAACAGGAGCAGGGCGACTCCTGGCAATCCGCCAGGGAATGCGGTATATAACCGTTGCAGCGGGGTCTCCTCGTACTAATCGGCGCTATGGAAACGCATCTGACTGTAGTGTACGTAACGGAGTCTTACTGGGAATCCCCAACTCCCGGAATCTTTTCCTAACACTTTCGGGGGATCGTCACGCGCCGGATTCAGAACTGCACGATTCCGCGGCGTACGGCGATCGCGATGGCCTGGGTCCGGTCCTTGGCGCCGAGCTTGTCCATGATGTGTTTGATATGGACTTTTACCGTCTCCTCGGAGATGAACAGCAGCGCGGCGATGTCCCGATTCCGATTGCCGCCGCCGAGCAGCCGCAGCACGTCGATCTCGCGGGCCGTGAGATCCTCATCGCCCATGTGCTCGGCCAATTGCGCCGCCACGGAGGGCGGCACGCGTTTTTTCCCAGCGTGCACGTGACGGATGGCTTCCACCAGTTCGGCGGGAGGCATGTTCTTCAGCAGGTACCCGCGCGCGCCCGCCTCCAGCGCTCTCTGAATTTCGACATCGCCTTCAAACGTGGTGAGCATGATGATGCGGGCGTTTGGGAACTCCGCGCGGATCGCCAGCAGGGCGTCGATGCCGCTCAGATCCGGCAGCCTCAGGTCCATTAGCGTAATGTCCGGCCGGTGCTCCCGATACTGCTGAATGGCTTCCGCGCCGCTCGACGCTTGGGAAACGAGCACCATGTCCGCTTGATTGTTGATGATGGTGGCGATCCCTTCCCGCAGAAGCGGATGGTCGTCGACGCTGAGTATTCGGATGCCAGGCTGATCGTTCATGTGCCCTCCTCATTCTTCTCGTCCGGCCGGTTACCGGAATTACTCCGCGGAGTCCGGCGCCTGCCGGGCCACCGCAGCCCCCATTCGGCATGATCCTGAAAAGCAACGTGGCTGGGGATCGAGAGCTCGATCTCCGTGCCGGCGGTGGCACTGCTGAAAACATGCAGCCGCGCGCCAATCCGGTCGGCCCTCTCGCGCATTCCGGAAAGACCCCAGTGCCCATCGCGCCCCGCGTCGACGACATGCGGGTCGATCCCGCAACCGTCGTCACGCACCAGCAACCGCAGGTGGCCGCCCGTATACTTCAGTTCGACCTCCACGCTTTTCGCCCGTGCGTGGCGAAATGCATTGATGAGGGCTTCCCGCCCGATCTTGTACACTTCGTCCCGAAGAGCGGGCCGCAAGGGTCTCCGCTCACCCTCGACAATGACGCGGAAGTCGACTTTTTCCCGACCCAACTCGTCCTGGATGCGTGAAAGCGCTTGTTCGATGTCGAGTGATGCGCCCTCGGAAGCCCGCAATCCCCGCAAAGTGTTACGGCCTTCTTCAATCACTTGCGCCATCAATTGCAGAGCCCGAGTAAGCGTCGGCTTTGCCTGCGAATCGGCGGGCAAGCGATCCGCCGCGACATGCGCGTGCATGGAGGCGCTGAGAATACCCTGCAGCAACGTATCGTGCAACTCCCGTGCGATGCGGGTCCGCTCCGCCAGCCGCTCCTCGAACCGGACGTTGAGCCGGCTGGTCAACTGGTGCAACCGAAATCGATACAAGGCGAAGACGGCAACCGCGGATACCAGCACCACGCTGAGCCAAAACCATGAGGTCTGCCAGAATAACGGATCGACGGAGAACGGGATCGATGCCTCGTTCTTGCTCCAAACGCCATCCGGATTGCTCGCCATCACGCGGAAGCGATAGGCGCCCGGAGGCAGGTTGGTATAGGCCGCCTCGCGCCCGGCGACGGGCTCGCTCCAGCCGCGGTCGAATCCATCGAGCATGTATCGAAATCTGACGCGCTCGGGAACCGAGAGGCTCAAGCCCACGTAGCCGAAGACCGTGCGGCGGCGGCGCGGCGGAATGCGCAGGGGGTCTTTCAGGTCGATCGCCCGGCCATCCGCGGAAACCGTCTGAATGTACACTAAGGCCGGCGCGGAACTGCTTCTCAGCCTGCCGGGATCCACCACGGAAATTCCCCGATTTAAGGAAAACCAAATGCGTTTGAGTGAATCCGCGAACACGGACTGTTGCCGTTTCACGCCTTCGACACCCCGCAAGCCATCGGCAAGGCCGTACTCGCGGATGTCACTGCCGGCCAGCGCACCACGGAACAGGTTGTCTCGATTTACCCGCAGCACGTGATTTGAGGTGGACACCCAAAGCGAGCCATACCTATCTTCCGCAAGGCCCATGATCGATTCGCGCAGCGGCGGTGGCTCCCCGGCGGGCATTCGAAACCTGCCGGAATCCCGCAGCACCAGACCGGCCGCGGTTCCGATCCATAGTACGCCCTTGGAATCCTGCAGGAAACAGTTCACATCTTCCGAGGGCAAACCATCCGGGAGCCTGTAAGTCTGCCAGCGGCCGTTTTCGAGTGCGCTCAAACCGTTCGGTGTGGCAAACCACATGGTTCCGTCGGAACCTTCAAGGATAGCCGCAACCGTGTTTGACGCCATGCCGCTAGCGTTTGAATACGTCGTGAATTTCCCATGCCTGAGCCGGCTGGCTCCGCCGCTCAGAGTCCCGGCCCAGATCGCCCCGTCACGGCTCTGGTAAACCGAATAAACACTGTTCTGAGCCAGTCCTTCCTTTTCGGTGTAGGTTTCAGCCGTGGCTGTGCCGCCTTTCAAATGCAGATGCGTCAGGCCTCCGTGTTTTCTGCCGAGCCACATCTCGCCGGGGTTGCCCGCGATCGAGTAAACCACGTCTCCATCCAACCCGGCTTTGTGAATCTGTCCATGGCGCCCATCCTTGACCCACCAAAGGCCGCCATCTACTGGCGGGAACCACATGCGGTTTTCCGAATCGACGAATACTGGATTACTACCGTCGGACGGCAGCCCTTCGGGCAGCGAATAGGTCACAAAGGGACTGTCACGGAGACGCTCCAGGCCGCTGGCCGTTCCTATCCATAGGCTACCTTCCCGATCCTCGAACAGCGCCGTGATAGCCTCCCTTGAGGCGCCGTCGCGCCCGTACAAGGAAGCGACGCCCTGGGAGTTGAAGCGCAGGAGTCCGCGCGAGTCGGTACCCACCCAAATGTTCGCATCGCGATCCCGGGCCATCGTTAGGGCCTGGAAACCATTGAGAGTTGCCGGTATGCCCGCCGCGGTAAATTCACTGCCATTCCACCGCGCAATGCCGCTATCGGTGCCGGCCCATAGATCCCGGTCGCCGGCGGCCAGCAGACAATTTACCTTGGGGTCGGGTAGGCCTCTCCGGATCGATGTAGTCTTCCCGCCACCGAAGTGGAAAACGCCCGCATCCCGGGTGCCCATCCAAATATCGCCATTGGGCGTCTGGGCCAATGAAATCACGAGGGGCCGCGGCAGATCGCCGGCGGCAGCGAGCATTTGGAGTCTGCCGTCGCGGAAAGTGAACGCGCCGTATCCCATTCTGGAAAGCAGGATCTCCCCCTGGCTGGTCCGGCTCATAGCCGAGATCGCGGTATACGATTCCGGATCGGAAGCGGGTCTTCCGAATACTCCGTTGCAGTAACGCAGCAAGTTGAGATCCTGCAGTTGTAACCACAGGCAACCATCGTTATCCGGTACCAACCCGAGAACGGTCGTGATCGTAAAGGCTCCCGAATCGTCCTTGACCAGGCGGAAGGTCCAACCGTCGAATCGAATCAGGCCAGCCTCGGTTCCGATCCACAGATATCCGTCGTTAGTCTGGGCGATCGCATAGACTGGCCCTGGGGGAAACCCCTGCTCTGTTCCCCATCGGTCGCGGACATACTGCGACATCGCCCGGTTTGGATCGATGGCGTATGCCGTATCGATCGGCAAGACGCCGGCGAGAGCCAGGCTGGCCAGGAGCCAACGAACCGCAGGGCGCGCATGGAGCGCCTCGCACCGGCGTGGCCGATAGTCGCGAAACGGGGTGTCAGGGGCGGAATTCGAACTTCTCAATGACTACCTCGGATCCGTGTTGCAAAGGAGAGCGCCTGTTGTCGAAGACGTAAAGCCGCATTTGAATTCTCTCGGTCCCGGACGATGGAACCCCGGAGGTAAAGGCGTGTTCGGCGACAACATCCCGACGCGCGTCCGAGGACGCGCCGCGGACCGTCCGGAAAGCCACGCGGCCCGGTTGCCAGTCCATCCAAAAAGTGAGCGTACCGGCGGGCGCTATAAACCGCACGGTATTCGCCGGGACAACATAGGGCTGGATCACATATTGCGCATTCTTGTCTTCCGGCTCACCCCACTGGCTGATTTCAACGTCCATTCTGCCGAGAGGGCCGCATACGAGCACGGCGGCGGCATCCAATTGGGAGATGTCGCGCACGACAAATCTGTACGATCCATATCCCAGGCTGCGGGACAGCTTCACCTCCGCGCTGGTCCAATGCCCAGCCTGCCCGGCGATACGGAGGTGCAGGAATCCGCCAGGGTCCGTCCACGCGTTCGCCGCTTCATAAAAGTTCATCGTGCCGGCGGTCTCCCCCGCACTTTCACGGATTTCCCATTGATATCCGCTGAACTGCAGTAAAGTGGGAGGCCGCTGGACGCCTTCGGCGATGGCCACGGCGAGCACGGGGCCGCCCTTCTCGGGAAGGGCGTTGACCGTCATTAAGGGATGATATCGCGAATCGACCAGCAGGGCGGCATACTCGGAACCGGGGTGCGTTGAATTCTTCCATTTGGAATCCGGTTGAATCGCCGTGAAGGGCTGGTCGCCAAAGGGCTGCACCCACCACTTTCCTGCGCGGGCGAACAGCACGATCCGCTGCCCCGGCTGGGCGCCCCGGACGAGCCCTTCGATCGCCTCGATGGTGTCCGGGTTGCCCTCGGCGGCCCGAGGAACCCGGGTGAACTCGATGGAGGGCTGCACGGGCGTCTCGGAGGATTTGCAGTTGCTGAGCTGCAGACAAAACACAGCCACGACGGCGATCGGGGCACTTTGGAAACGATATCGAAAACGAGGCAGCAGTCTGCGTTTCAAAGCGATACCTCCTCGCGTCCGTCTGAACACACTATTGTTCTAGCATTCAGCAAGCCAGGATAACCTAGCAGATCGCAAATGGAGTCCCCTGGATGCGGGGTTTTTCCATACCCCATTCGTGGTAGCCGGACCGGAAACTCGCCGTTTGGCTTACTTGCTGCCCAGCCCGACGCAGGAAACGCCTAGCAGGATCAGGAAAAGGCCGAAGAACTTCATCCGCGTGAGCGGTTCCTTGAAAAAGATGCGCGACCAAAGCAGCGTGAAGATGTAGCCCAGAGACACCATGGGATAGAGCACCGAAAGCTCTCCGGGGGGCCGGATGCCCAGCACAAAGAAATACGACGAGAGCAGGAACATCGCCACGCCGGATGCCAGCCGCCAGTTGAAGAAGGGGGCCTTTTCGGAGATGAACAGGTACAGCCACCCTTTGCGCAACTCTTCCGCGCCGGATTTCAGGAAAACTCCGCCAAACGACCCAATGAAAGCCGCGAACAGCACCAGCAGCATGTGGCTGACGGGAGTTTTCAACGCTTCCCGCCTTTACCGAGTGCCGTCACGCCCGACACGATGAGCACGATCCCGGCTAGCTTCCACGCGTTGAAATGGTCGTGAAAGATCAGAAACGAGAGCACCGTCACCCACACATACGTGAGCGCGATCACCGGATAGAGCAGCGACAACTCGCCGTCCTTAAGTGCCACCACCAGCAGCAGAGTGGAGATGCCGTAGAGACAATACCCGCCCATCAACGGCAGATTGGTGGCCATGCCCAGCAAGCCGGGCTGCGCCATGTGGTTGGCGCCGGTCTTCATCAGGATCTGCGCGGCCGCACCCAGGATGGTGCAGCAAAACACCAATGCCACCGGCTGGCGGCGGGCGGGTGTTTTGGAAATCTGCGCGGATTGGGTGACGGCAGCGCTCAAGAAACGAACTCCGTTTCCCACAGAATATCAGGGTTTCGCTACAATAGGTGGCTGTGGAACAAAAGAAAGCAGTAACCGTGGCGGACGTGAAGAGCGCCCCACCCCCGCCGCCGGCCAAGGCCGCCGATCAGCCGCGCGGTTTCATCGCGGAATGGACGGTAACCATTGTCCTGCTGCTGTTCGGCACGACCACACTGGTGCAGGCATTCGTCATTCCCACGGGGTCCATGGAGGACACGCTGTTGATTGGCGACCACCTGCTGGTCGATAAACTGGCTTACGCGCCGCCGGGGCCCGTTTCCAAGTTCGTGCTGCCTTATTCGGACGTCAAGCGCGGCGACATCATTGTGTTTCGCTACCCGGTGGACATCCGCCAGACTTTCGTGAAGCGCTGCATGGGCGTTCCGGGCGATCGTATCAAGCTGGTGAACAAACAGGTGTACCTGAACGGCAAGAAACTGGACGAGCCATACGTGTATCACAAGACCGAATACATCGATTCCTACCGCGACAATTTTCCAGGCGAGCCCGACCTGCACATCTCCGAGTCCGGGCAGGACATGTTGGAGCATCATGTGGCGAACGGCGAAGTCGTGGTGCCGGCGGATAGTTATTTCGCGATGGGTGACAACCGGGATTCCTCGCTGGACAGCCGGTATTGGGGGTTCGTGCCGCGCGACAACATCATGGGCAAACCGCTGATCATCTACTGGTCGTACGACGCGCCGACCGAGGCTTTGTCAAACCCGACGATCGGCCTCGATCACTTGGTCGACCTGATGGAACACTTCTTCACCAAGACCCGCTGGAGCCGGACCTTCAAGCTGGTGCATGCAGTAGATGTCCACTGAGCCGCGGTTGAGGAGTATCCCATGAGCGATGACACCGTGCCGGGCCAGCGGGCGGCGGTCACGACCGGAATTGTGGCCGCCATTGTGCTGGGTTGCCTGAGTCTGTTGGCCATTCTGGGGAGCCCCTTGACTATAATCTCCGGCGTAGTATTCCTAGCGGTCGCACTTGGACTCCGCAACGGGAGCGCATGGAGCGGTTATGGCGGCGCCCTCTATCTGGCGGCGCAGTGGGTGGCGGTCCTGGCGGCCATGGCGCGATCCAAGCCGCCGAGCGCGCAATGGGTTTCGCTGTTATTGGGGACCGCGCTGACGGGCGGGTTCACGTACCTGCTATTCCGGGCTGGGCGGGCACGATCGGGAAATGTCCAGGGCCGGTCCCGGTGGGTGTGGATCGCCCTAGCCGTTATCACGGTGCTGGCTCCGCAGGTCTTCAGGGGATACTCGATGCCGACCGGCAGCATGGAGGACACTCTGGTGATCGGCGACCAGATCTTGGTCCGGGTCCTGTGGGCGTCGACACCGTCTCGCGGCGATTTGATTGTGTTCCGCTATCCGGTGGACGTGCGCCAGACTTTCATCAAGCGCTGTATGGGGGTGCCGGGCGATCGCGTCAAGCTGGTGAACAAGCAGTTGTACATCAACGGCAAGAAGCTCGATGAACCGTACGCTTGCCATAAGACTCAATACATCGATGCGTATCGCGACAATTTCCCCAGCGGGCCCGACGTGCGCATCCCCGAGTCCGGGCAGGACATGCTGGCGCATCACGTGGTGAACGGTGAAGTGGTGGTGCCGCCGGACAGCTATTTTGCGATTGGAGACAACCGGGACGCTTCGCTCGATAGCCGGTATTGGGGATTTGTGCCGCGCGCCAATCTGGTTGGCACACCGTTGTTCATTTACGGGTCTTACGAAGCGCCATCCCCATCGCATCTCGTACCCGGGCAGCGCTGGGGCCGCATCCTGACGCCGATCCGCGGTTATCCTGTAAACTGATCCTTGAAATCGTACATGTCTAACCCGCACCACTATGGCCTGATTCTGGCGGGCGGCCGCGGCACGCGCTTCTGGCCGCGCAGCCGGCGGCGATCCGCCAAGCAGGTGCTCAATGTAGTGGGATCCCGCTCGCTGATCCAAAACACGGTCGACCGCCTGCGGCCGGCGATTCCTCCGGAGCGCATGTGGGTGCTGACCAACGATTACCTGCGCGACGAAATCGTGCGGCAGCTTCCGGACGTCCCCGCGCGGCAGATCCTGGCGGAGCCCGCGCCGCGCAACACGGCGCCGGCCATCGGTCTGGCGGCGCACATCCTGCAATCCATCGATCCGGATGCGGTGATGGGGGTTTTTCCGGCCGACCACATCATCGCCAAGGAAGGCCGCTACCGGCAATTGGTGCGCGGGGCGTTGCGCGCCGCGGAGCGGGGGCAAGTAGTGGTGCTGGGGATTCTGCCGCGCTGGCCGGAAACCGGCTACGGCTATATCGAGTTTCCCCGCGGGACCGAGGCCGGATCGAAGCCCGTCGCCATCCGCGGTTTCCACGAGAAGCCGGACGCCCGCACCGCGCGGCGGTACGTGGCTTCCGGACGATTCTTCTGGAATGCCGGAATGTTTTTCTGGCGGGCAGGCGTGCTGCTGGACGAACTGCGCAGGAATCTGCCGCGCACGGCCAGCATCCTGGCGGCGCTGCCGGCCTTCCACGACGCCGCGTTTCCGGCCATGCTGCAAGAGGCGTTCCCGCTGTGCGAGAACATTTCCATCGATTACGCGGTAATGGAAAAGGCGCAAGGCGTGGCCGGCATTGCGTGTCCCGAAATCGGCTGGAACGACGTGGGAAGCTGGAATGCCGTCTATGAGCTGCTGCCGCACGACGGGGACGGCAACGTGCTGTTGCAAGATGCGGTTTGCCAGGCGGCCGGCGGCAATTATGTGGATACTGGGGGAAAGATGGTGGCGCTGGTGGGGGTTTCGAACCTGATCGTCATCGACACGCCGGACGCGCTGCTGATTGCCGACCGCAACTCCGCGCAGCAGGTGGGCGATGTGGTAAAGATTTTGGAGAAGCGGAAGCGCGACGATTTACTTTAGCGGCAGTCCGGCACTCGCAGAGCTTTGCAGCGCGACACGGGGGCCTGGCGACGCTGTGACGGGGCCAGCGGGTTGCTTTATCACGGGCCGTCCTCTATTGTTTCGTGAACTTCAACACGATCTCCCTGCGGATCCTGCCATCCATGGTGCCAGTGTCGGCGGCGGGCGGTGGCATGTAACGGCGGTTCGCCGGCAGGGTCCGAGTGCTGCGGCTATTCAATTTGAGACCCGCTGATTCCGCGAGTTCGCAAACGACGGTTGAATTTCGGATATACGTTCCTCGAACCGTGTTTTCCCCGACGACATATACGGCCTTGCCTGAATCAGCCAGAACACGACCAACTTCCTTGATGGCGCCACGCATGTCGTCGATGTACCTGCCGAGAATTCGCTCCTGCGTCGGCGCAAGCGCTGGCTTCAGCTTCATCGCTTCCATGACGCGAGTGATCTGTGGATCGTCCGTTGCGGAACTTCTGCCAGCTTCGGTCCCTACACTGCAGGCACGGACTTGGCGCAATCCTCCAACGCTTTCCCCCATCCAGACGAGAGAAAACTTGCTGCATCGAACGTAGTCGATGGCATTGAGGTAGGGCGGCGAGGTGACCACCAGATCGATGGATCCGGATCCCACAGGAAGCTTACGCGCATCGCCCAAATGGATGGTGGGCGCTGGGCCGCGATCCGCTGCCTTCGAACTGATCGTGTTGTTGAGAACCCGCTCCACGGATGCGGGGAATTTCTCGAGGGGTTTGAGCGGTGCTTCCGTGTAACAGCGGTGCGGACGGCTGTGTGCTAAGTCGCGGGCTAATGACGCGCCGGCCTGCTTCGTGATGATGAGGCGCGAATACGCGCACCAGAGAACGTTACGCGTAGTGTCCTGGGAGACCTGATCAATATAAGTGGAAAGGGCTGTCAACTGTCGCCGCGCCTGCGGATCAAACCAATAGCTGACGAATTCGCGCGTTTCCTCGTCGGCATCGCGTGGGTAGGCAGCTTCGTCCGAGATGTCGGCGAAAAGATCCTTTGCCGAGGCGAGAGCTTTCCTCGATGCCTCACGGACTTCATCGGGATCATTTGCAGTCGTCCAGACCTTGGAGATCAACACGGCCAGCGGGTCAAGGTCAAATCCGAATCCGCGATGGCCGCGGGCGCGTGCCATGGCAAGTACCGTGCCTGACCCCATCATCGGATCGAGTACCCGCCGCTCCACGGAGTCTTCTGGCATCGCGTGCAACGCAATGCCCGGAGCCATGCGTGCTGGGAAAGGGTGAACGGGTTCACGGCCGAGTGCTTCGTAGATGGTTTTGCTTTGAGACCTATGCATAGTTGGATGGATCTTCCAGTTCGCGAGTAGCAGCTTCGATTTCGGCGAGAACGTTGGCCGCGCTCTGGTCGAGTTCCACAGTCTCGGACGTCACGGACATCGTACCGTTTGACATCTGCGCCATCGCCTTACAAATCTCGCCCAATTGGTCATCGGTGTCGTAGTGAATCGAGGGATTAAGATTCGAAAGGGCGACCCGCAGCCCAGCGAACTTCACTGCGCTCTTGTTGAACCGCTTTTGCTGCTCTGCGACTGTTTCGATGATCTTCTTGTACGGAGGCTTCTTGACGTGCTTCGCGCGGATCTTCTCAATCCAGGCGTGCGATTCTTCCGGTGTTCTGCACTGAAACACCTCGCGTAGTGTTAAGAGGCCAATCTGTTTCAAGGGCCGCAACCGAACGAGTTCGGCGAGATCGTCGATTGTGATAAGCGTTATTGTCTTCTGTTCCCCTAGCGCGGTGGTCTTCTCGCGATCATCGTCGATGTGTTCAACGAGGGCCGATGTCTCCCTCGCCGGGAAGTCCCTACCAACGACAATAGCGTGCTGGCATTCCTCCTGTTTACGGTGGCGAATTACAGCCGCAACATCAACGGTCGATGCCGCCACCTTTCCTTCGTCTTTCTTCTTGCTCTTGGCTTCGAGACTGACACTGTACCGGCGCGGATTACCTTTACTATCCGCCGCCAGATCAGCAATCGCGATTCCGTCCGCTTTGCCCTTTCCGCCTATTGGCTTACAATCGCACCCGAGACTTGTAAAGGCGGCGCATATTTTCAGTTCGAGCTTGTCGGAACTATTCCGCGCTTCTTGAAGTGCCCTAGCGACCGCCATCGGGCTTTGGCGTCCAGATTCATTGGCCATCGTCCGCAGAAGCTGGTCGCGCGCCGTCAAGAAGTCGCCGATCTGGTCCTGACGGACGCCGATGCTGTACAAGTGCGCTTCCGCGAGGATCTCCGCCATCGCAAGAAGCTCGAGGGGCTGGCGCGTGCTCTTAGTGGTGAATTCCTCGTGGAAGGTAATTACGAAGGGATGCCAGCCATTAAGCCGGATTACGCCCGTTCCAGTGTCGAATTTGGCCAGACCAGACTCAGGCGATTCGTTATTGTCGATGGCGAGCCCAGTGACGAACTGTCCGCCTTCCTTTGCGCGTTCTTCGAGCGCAGCCAGGAAGGCCATACGCTCCCCTTCGGAAGGCGCCTTCGGCACGATGAGATAGCGCGCCCGGCTGTTGCCCTCGACGACGGCACGGGCGAGTTCGACGATGGGAGTTCTTGAGAGGCTGGCCGGACTCGCTGCTAGTTTGCGAGCGAGCTTCTCTCCCGGAGCCTCGTCCCTGTCGTGCTTGTCGATGGTTGTACGAACGTGGTTAAAGATCGCGCGGAGGACGTCCCTCGCGGTTTCGTACGGTGTACCCTCCCGGATGGTTTCGCGGTTGGCGCGAAGCTCCTCATCCAGGCTGTCTATGTTTATAACTAGGCGGAAGCGGCCAAAGGTTCCGTGCCGCAACTCGTTCGGATCGATACCGAAATGGCCGTCATCGACGTTTATCAGGCGGCCGAAGATGTAAACAAAAAAGCCGTAGCTTCTACCGATCTCATCGGACTTCCCGGCGAGTAGATCCTTGTACGCTTCTGCGTACCCGGTCACCCGGCCCAGTTCTGGAACATTGAGGCCATAGTGCTTGGGATCGGACTCCGGCAGATTCATGTCCTCAGATGCCGTGGTTTCCGTCGGGGCGGGCCTGGATAGTTCGGCGATGTCCTTGCCGAGAACCCATTTTCCGATGCGACCCCTGATCTGCTTGCTCGGCGCAAGTTTCCTCCCGTTGTACCAGATCGAGAAATCGTCCCTGAGAGGTAAGGCGGTGCGTAGCACCCATCCCAGGATGCCCGGCTTAATCTCATGAACCTTCTTCTTGAGATTGGACATGATGGCGACGGTCCAGGTGCCAGGCGCATCCTTGCCGAAAAGCGCCATGCCGCTAGATTTGGACGCCGCTGTATTTGCCCACGTGGAAACCGCTTCCTTGGCCTCTTTTTCGGTCAGCTCTCGAAGCGCAATCGCGAATCGGAACTTTCGGCTCGACTTCCTTGTCAACGCGGCGGTCGATGGCCTGGTAGTCCATCGATGCCGAGTAATACCTTCCATCGTGTTTGCTGATGTGCGTCAGGCGCTCGGACAGGACGTACGTGGCAAGCTTGCCAATTCCAAACTGGCCAATTTGCTGGCGGCCTGGCGGAAGCTTATCGCCCAGCCGGCGCTTGTTGCTGATTCCGATCAGCCAATGCCGCTTCAGCCCCTCGACGCCCATGCCCTCACCGTCATCAATGACGGCAATCGTGGCATCCTGGTCATGCAAGTTAGTGGAAAGAATAACCTGGACTGTCCTAGCTCCTGCGTCGAAAGCATTGGCGACGAGTTCCTCGACCGCCTTGTTGGGGCTGGCGTACAAACCTTCCGAAAACAGCTCGACGATCCGATAGCTCAGCCGGACATCAATCTTGTCCATTGCGCTGCCGATCATCGCAAATGTGGGTACTGGTTCAGTTTGAATTCGCCAGGGCCACAATTTCCTCGAACTCCCAAACGTGGTCTGCTATCCCGGCAGCCATCGCGGGCGTAACGCGGAGCGTCATATGCACCTTGCCGAAATTGTAATACATGAAATGCAGGGCCACCGCGTAGACGTGATTTTCGATCTTCTTGGAATGCCCGTTGGTTAACCGCGTGAACCGCCGCATGTGCATCCGCATGGTGAGATTCTGCCGCTCCACGTAGCTGGTGGAAGCCTTCGCTAGATCCGGGTCGCCGCTGATGACGGTCTTCTTGCATCCTACGCAGATGGACGGACTATACCGCTTCTCTCCTTCTGGATCGCTACCGTACATTTTTACCAACATGGTGTAGTCGATACTGTCGCCGAAGCCGTCAGCCACCGCTGTGAGGTATGGCCGATGGCCGTCCGTGGTCAATTGCACCCGGTTAGCCAGCCTTCCCGCCAAGTCCTGAATGAAGGCCGTCGCGGAGCCAACATCCCGCTTTGCGACCAGGAAGCTAGGTATCAGCTTGGTATCGGCGTCAATCGCTGCCCAAGTCCACACGTCGCCGTAACCGAACTCCCCCCGCTTTGCGACCGGGACGTTCTTTTCCTTTGCGTAGCAGAATTGCCAAATTTCGTCCGCCTCAACCCTAGTGCAGTTCAAGTTGCGCATCACTCGGTCCTGGTATTCGGCACATGCGCGCCCAACGTCCGCCAGCAGTTTCAGTATTGTATTCTTTGAGATACCGAACATCCTGGAAATTGCATTCACCCCAACCCCTTCGACCAGAGCCGATATTACTTGTGACCTTTGTGCGAGTGATAGGCGGTTCATATGACTATATTGTATGCTTAGGCGTCTAAGCTATCAAGAGTTCGCACAAAAAATGTGGGAGTCGCACAATTTTTGTGTTGACGTAGCACGGCATCAGTACTAAACTTAGATGTAGGCACTTGAAAGGAGTCCAATGTCCGCACAAGAGCAAGTCGATGAGACTATCGAAACGGTTGAGGCTAAGCCCACGCAGGGGGCCGATGCTTCGCCGCCCACCACTCGCGCTCGTTCTACGATTGTGTTTCCGTACACAGACCTAGAAGACGCCATGAGGGTCGCTAAGGCGGTTCATACATATTCTGGGCCGTCCTGCAAAACGGAACAGCTTGCGGCGCAATTGAAGGCCAAAGGAACCGACGATAGCGCGTTCAAACTGAGCCTGAATTCGGCGAGAATCTTCGGGCTACTCACATACGCTCAGGGAACCGTCAGTCTCACCCCCCTGGGAATTCGCGCGGCAGATCCACAGACGGAAGCGGGGGCCAAGGTTGAGGCATTTCTTCAAGTGCCTCTGTACAACGCCGTCCACGAGCAATTCAAGGGTACCGTTCTTCCTGAAATGAAGGGCCTTGAGAACGCGATGGCCGCGCTAGGGGTTGTGCCCAATCAGGCAGACAAAGCCCGGCAGGTGTTCCAGCGCGCGGCTAACCAAGCTGGATTTTTCGCACACGGTACGAATCGCTTAGTGCTTCCTTCCGTAAAAGGAAATGGCGCGCCAAAGGTTGACCAACGCCAGACACCGCCGCCAGATGGCGAGGAACCGCGCCGCCATAAAGGTGGTGGCGGGGACGGCCCGTTGCACCCTTTTATAGACGGCCTAATCAAGACGTTGCCCGAGGCGGGGTCGCTTTGGCCGATTGACGGGCGCAGGAAATGGCTTCTAGCAGCATGCAGCGTCTTTGACTTGATCTACACCGCCGAGAACGAAGCCGCTTCCTTGCGCGTGGAGATCGACAAGGGTTAGGCGCACCCAAAGTTTATGGAGGATACTGCTATGAAAGTCGCCGCCCGTTATGCCCATGCCCACCGGCATGATGGGCCAAACCGGAAGACCCGCGCTGATGCGCCGTCAGAAGTACAGCAGCGCGGGCCGTGGTGGGCCACTAGAACCACCCTTGAAGGAGGTCCCAATTATGGCGACCCAAATCAAAACACCGCAACCAGAAGGGCAGCCAATCTTCGCGGCCCGCATCTGGCACTGGCGTGCAAAGAAGTATTTGTACGCATCCGCCTACGGATTGAAGGCGTTTCCGATTCGCAGAAACCGTAAACCGTAACACTAACCGGGAAGCTCGCGCCACGGGCTTCCCGATAAATCATTCCGATTCTTTCTTTCGCTTAGCCCATCTAGCCTTCGCCGCGAGACTGGCAATCGCCGTTCTCTCCTCTTGCGAAAGATTCTCCGCCCGTTTTCTTCCGCCCTTCGCTCCGCCGAGAAGCCCGAGAGCCACTGCCGCCGGATTCTTAACCCTCACCGGAGCCGGAAACTTCAGAACACTTTTCGGCTTCTCTGAGATTGCCTGCTCTTCCTGCTGCTCAACCGGCTGCGCCGTGCTTAGGCGTCTAGGCACAAAACCATTATGCCATAGCTCTACCCGTCAAGTCCAGAATTGGCAAACTTACGCGATTAAGGCAGTTCCGGGGGCGGCGCCGGCTGGCCACGCGGTTCGGACGCGGGGGAAGGCGGAGTTGGTTGCTTGGCGGGCCGCGTCGCTATTGGCTCCTTGACGGGCCAAATCTCAGATGCCCTGTCGGGCAGATTCAAAGCCGGGATGTCCCATACTGAACATACCTCGACTGTTTCCCTATTGAAGGCTTTGCGCTTCATTTGTGCTCCCTTCCGGGGGTGCTTCGACCACCACAGCTGGAAAAACGTACCGGATCGTATGCGTTCCAGACTCCACATACAGGTACTTGCCAAGCCAAGAACGCATCAATCGCCACACTTTAATATTACGCGGAGAGGCGTCATGGCGTTCAACCCGCAATCCAAGGTCCTTCGCTCCATCGTAATCGATATCACTGTCATGGTCCGCAAAGCCGAAAATCAACAATGTGGCGATGGCCTCGGCTGTTGCGTCGTCGTACCGCGAAGCCTCCAGTATCCTTTTTACGTATTGATATCCGGTATTTACGGATGCGCTGTCCACTTCCATCAGGATCGGATCTAGCTTGTCCGCTAGGGCCTGATGTGGATAAGGTGCCTCGTCCTTGGTTTTCGTCTCAAAAAGTTTGCAGATTCGGTTGAATGCATGCCGGACGAACAAAGCGGATACGCGCCTCCCTTTATAGACTACCTGTGGATCCACGGGGCTTAATTGGCTCATCGGACCCATGACAATTTTGTTGGCCGTCAGTGCAATCAGCGTGCCGCCGCTGGCCGCCATATGGGGGATGTAGATCTCTATATCGTCAAAAGCATTCCGAAGGGCCTTGGCGACCTTGTACGATGAATGCAAGCCACCGCCCGGCGTATTGAGAAGCAGCATCAGTTTTTTGCAGGTCTGCTGCAAGCTCGCCACGTCTTCGATGAGTGCCTCAATCGCAAATTCTTCATGGAGGCCAATAGATGCAAACACCTCATCTACTGGCGAAATGCGCACACTGCGATATGGAGCCACGGCGCACAAGAGGACCGCTTGCTCTTCGTTTGCCAAGTTCTGAAGGCCGTCGTCACGCTCTTCCTTGAAGTTCAGGCGTTTTCGGATGACATCGGCAGGGGGTGGCGGGGGCGGTTCTGGAATCTGCGAATCCGGGCTGCTCATGGTGAGGAATTGTACCACTTTGCACCGCGTCAGTTTCTACTTGCCTTTGGTGAATGCCGCCACCACCCGGAACGCGGCTTGGTTCGCGTCTTCTTTCGGCTCACGGCGTGTGGGCGCTTTCGGTTTGGGCTTCTCAACTTTCGGTTTGGGCATGGTTCATTTTTAGCATGCTTGGGCTGGGGTGGCAACGTCTCGGAAATTCAAACTGAACCAGTACCCAAATGTGGGTTCGCTCGCCATCCCCCTCCGTTCCGTCGACCATCTAAAATGAACTAAGGAAAACTCCTGATTTTACTACAGTTCGCTGTCCTGCGACCGCAAGCATCGAAACAGCCTGGATCGTTCGGTGTCGTTATGTAGCGCCCGCTCGGCCTGAAGCCAAAAGACAGGTGCGGAAAAGGGGCGCGTATTCTCACCTGGATTCCACCGACTCCGGCTATTTCTTAGGCAGCAACCCCGCGTCCGGCGTCCTTCCAACGTCCAGACGCATGTTGACTGAACCACCCGCCCCAATCTGTACCTTCTTTGCGGCGCCCAAATACGGACGGATGGCAGCGGGACTGGCGTACTCCAAGCCGGCTCCGTCTTCGACGGCGAATAACGTATATTCCCCGGCCGGCAATCCGCGAAATTCGAAGCTGCCGTCGCTATTACTCCCGACGGCTCGATTCCCCGGCGTCAGCACCACCAGCGCGCCAGGAAGGGGCTGTCCTTCGCGATCGACCGTGCCGGCAATGCGGCCCGTGCCGCGCGATATCGGCAGACTGAGCCGCACCCCGGCGCCGGGCTGGATGTCCAGTATCTCGTCCTCACGGCGCAGGTAATACTCGTCCGCGCCGGCGATGCGCACACGATAGCGCCCGGGAGGAATCGCCGGAGTTGAGAATCGCCCATCCGCGCCCATCGCCAGAGCCACGTTGCGTCCGGTTTCGTTGCTCAGCAGAACCGTGAGCTGTGCCGGCAGGCCCGCGCCGCCCTCCGGCACGACTAACCCGTTGAGCGAGGGCGCGTCGCGCAGGGTCACGTCGACATCCGCATCGGAGCCGGCTATGTCGATCTCAGTGGCGCCATACCAGGTATGGCTCCCGTCCGTCGCCTCGGCGCGCAGCGTGTAGTGCCCCGGCAGAACGCCCCAAAGATTGTAGAGGTCGCCGGTCTCGCTGCCCTGGCGGACGTTCACCGGCTTGCCCAGCAGACCCGCGGCAGTCAGCGTGTACTGTTTCGTGAGGCTCTCGTCCCGCTCGCAGTGCACGTACACGGACACCGCGGGAACCGGGAGCAGCGTGAAATTCGCAGCGGCCTCCTGGCCTGCCTTGAGGAGCAACGGCTCGGCCGCGGCGGGATCGGCCGCATTCGGATAGTACCGGATGCCGTACCCGGCATGCGTCATCGCGCGGGGCGCCTCGTCTCCATGTGTTTCATTGAATTTGGTGTACCAGGGAACGCCGGATACCACCAGAAAATAGGTGCCCGGCGGGAGCGCGGAAAACCGGTATTCGCCGGTATCGTCCGTGCGCTTGAAGGCGTCTTTGATCAACTGGCGGCGTCCGTCGACAATGCGGGAGCCGAACAGGTCCACTAAAGCTTGGCCCACAGGCTCGCCGGCGTCATCCACCACTTTTCCCGATATAATGGCGGGCGGCGGCAGACGCAGCACGATGTTTTCGGTGTCCCGGCCGGGACCGGTGACGATCGCGCCGGGCCAGCTCGCGGCCAGCAAGCCGCGCCGCTGTCCGGTCAGCTCATACTTGCCGGGAGGCAGTTCCGCGAAAGCAAAGCGCCCGGTCTCATCCGTAACGGCGGAAACCTGCCGGTCGCGCTGCTCGCGGGGCACAACGGTGACGCGGGCGCCCGAGACGGGTTGGCCGCTGGCGGCATTCACCACCATGCCGGCGATGCGGTAACCGCCGGATACCTGCGCCGCCAGCAACCACCCCAGCCACAGGACCGTCATGGCGCTTCTCCAGGAGCGATTTTGAGGGTTATGCTTTGACGATCGCGCTCGCCGATATGGAGGCTAACCGACCGGCCGGCCCAAGCTTGCCGGGCATCCGGATTGTTGTATTCGAATGCCTCGGCGGCGCCGTTCCATGCGTAGGCTTGGTAGTCGCCCGGTGCCGCTCCCGTGAATGTGAGCTTGGTGGTGAGATGTGCGAACCTGGCGTGGAATTCGTTTCCGGAGGCGGGCAGCAGCAGCACCCACGCTGGGCCGGTCTCGCCCTCGGCGTCCGCCGTCACATCTACCGATCCCCCATCCAATGCCAGAACCGCTTCGATCACCGGCGGGACGGTACCCGGAGGAACAAGCAATTCGGCAGTTTCGAGCAGGTCGGCATCCCCCATGCGGACCGTGGAAACATAGCCGTTGGCACAGTCCATCCGCAGCCTGTAGCGGCCCGGCAGCACATTTTCGATCTCGAATTCTCCGGACGGCTCAGTGGAGGTTTGCTGGTCGGCGTCACCGGAGATCCACGCCTCGGCGGGGGAAAGCTTGATCGCACAATTTGGGGATGGCGGCGCCGCCGGGTCCGAGGCGGCCGCCATACGTACGATACCTTTCAGAGCCACGCTACGAGCCAGCGGCAACACGGCGCCCTTAATGTCGGCATCGACCTGTAGGGCCAGCTCGCCGCGGCTGCGCTGCGATCCTTCGCCCTGGGTAGCGCGGATGGTGTAGCTACCCGGCACGAGATCGTCGATTTGGAACGCGCCCGTGGCGGCATCCAGCACTACCGGCGTAGAACTGGGCTCTTCGTTCCCGCCAAGCAGTTCAATCTTCGCCGGCAAGAGCGGTGAAAAGCCGGTGATCGTCCCGCGAATCCGGTAGGCGGTGCGGAGGCTCACGGAAAAATCCGCGCGCAAATCGCGCCCCGGCTCGACGGTCACGGGGGTGGCGGAGGCCAGTTCGCCGGCTCCGCCGTAATATACAAGGGCGAAAGCCTCATGCGCGTCAGTTTCCGGCGCGAGGCCTTCCCACCCTGCGGCCCTCAAATAGTACCGCCCGGCGGAAAGGCCCGTCAGACGGTACTCGCCGCGATCGTCGGTAGCGGCGCTGGAATCCACCCGCACTTTGCGGCGGCCGTCAGCCACTTGGATCGCGAGCACCTGGACCAGAACATTTTGGACAGGTTCGCCGGCGGCGTCCACGACTTTGCCGGAGACGGCCGTCACGGGATGCAGCCGCACGATCACGTCTTCGCGCGACGGGCCGACTACCACGCGGGAGCCGGACGCCACGAAGCCCGGCTTCTCGGCATTAGTGTAATAGGCGCCCGCGGACAGATGGCAGAAACGGAAGGCGCCGGCTGCATCGGTGAGCGCGGCCGACTGGGGGATGGTGACAGCGGCGCGGCGTAGCGGCTCTCCGGTTGAGTCGTTCAGCACGGTACCGGCGACGCAGAACTCCGGCTCGTCGGCAAGCGAGGGAGCGAACAGCAGTGTGATCGCGACGGAGAACGACGCCCGCATATTTCAGATTATAGAGGCGAGCTTGGCTCGCCGGGGCCGATTGGCAATCGGCCCCGCAGGTTGGCAACTGTTGGCAACCTGCCCCACAGAATACGGCAGGACGCTACTTGGCAGCGGTAGCTGTGCCGCTCACGCCCAAAGTCGAGCTACCCCCCAGGATGGCCACGTCGTACTCGACCTTGCTCCCTTTCCCCTTAGCTGTCGTGGCCGGAGTAAGGGTTTGCGAAGAAGGCGAGAACGAGGTGGGGTGCTTAAGTGCCGCCTTAGTAAAGCTGCCTTTGGCCAGCGATGCCGTGCCCACCACCGATCCGCTGAAGCCGTCCACGGAAAGCGTGGCGCTAAAGACCATGGTATCTGGGCCCGCGGCCGGGAAGGTCAACTCCAACGTCGAGGTCCCGGTGGTCCCGTAGTTGGTGCCGTCGATGTTCACGGTAATGGCGCCGGCCGGCAGTGTATAGGTCGCTGAAGTCTTCGTCTTCTTCGTGGGTGTCAGTTTGGTGCTGGCGACGGCTGTTAGAACGCCACTCTCCCCGTTCGCTTTCAATGGATCCGATCCCGAGAGGATGGGACCCAGCGTACCGCTGATCGTATAAGTGATGCTGGCCGCCATGAGCGGGCAAAGCCCCAGTATGAGCACAGCGGCAAACAATGAGAACAACCTTCTTCGTGGAAGCATTCGATTCTTTCCCCTTCTTTCCAATTTAGCTGCGGATGACCCGCGGTCTATGAGTGTATGCGGTATCGCGTCGGAATGCAAGAGGAAGAAACCGTTTTGTAATCGGAAAATCCTTAGACCGGGATGGCGCGGACAGCCAGTACGGCTACCCAAAGCAGGCAGGAGCAGCCTGGGCGGCTATGCCTGCTTCAGCGGACGCGCGCCGCGGCGTACCGGATTCAGCGCGCCGGAGGCTAGTTGGAAGCGGAGCCGCTGAGGCCCAAAACCGTGCTGCTCCCGAGCGCAGTGTATTCTATCTGGGTCCCCGGCCCGCCGGCCACTACGGCTGCGGTGAGGGTCTGTGGCGAAGGCGTGAACTTGTGGGGGTGCTTGGTCACCGCGGCGGTCAAGCTGCCTTTGGCGAGCGAGGCCGTGCCCACCACCGTTCCTTTGATATGGTCGACGGAAACGGTTGCGGTAAAGACCATGGTATCCGGGCCGGCGGGCGGGAAGCTGTACTTCAAGGTCGAGCTTGAGGCTGGGTAAGTCTTGCCACCGATGACTACCGTAACCGCGCCGGCCGCCAACGTATAGGTCGCAGAAGTCTTCGTCTTGCTGGTGCGAACCAGGGTGGTACCGACTACCGCGGTCACAATTCCGCTTCCGCCACTGGCGCCGAGCGGATCCGATCCCGATAAAGCGGCGCCGAGCGTGCCGCTAATCGTATAGGTGATGCTGGCCGCCATGAGGGGGCAAAGGCCTAGTATGAGCGTAGCGGCACACAACGACAACAACCTTCTTCGTGGAAACATTTTAATTTTCTCCTTATGATGGACTGCGGGGATGGTTCGCGGTTACGCAGGATGATGCAGGGCTAAGCAGGGCTAAGCAGGGTGATCCGCGGTTCCAAGTGTACGCGGTATTGCGCCTGAAAGCAAGCGGGATAAATCGCGTTGTAATCGGGAAATCCCTTGACCAGTACTGGGACTAGGGCGCACGGCAGGCAGGCCGGAAATCGCTCAGGCCCGGAATGCGCGCACAGCCAGCGCGGCTACCGCGCCCCCCCACGAGCAGGAAAGAAACAAACCCAGCGGCGTGGCCTGCGCCACGGGCCGCGCGGAGCAGCTTACCAGATCCAGCGCGCCGGCAATACCCGCTGGAGTGTGGCGGGCGATGGGCGGCACGAAGCCCTGCCGGGCGCACAACAGTCCCAGTCCTAGTTCCACGGCGGCAGTGCCGGCGCCCATGTAGCCGGTCTGGCTTTTCAGGGCGGTCACCGGCGTTCCGGCTCCGCCTATTTCAAGTAGCGCCGCCAGGGCCGCGGACTCGCAACGGTCTTCCGCCGCGGTGCCCAACCCGGATGCCACCACAAAATCCGGGCGCGCGTCGCCCAACGCTTGGCGGGCGGCACGGCAGATGGTCTCGGAGGTCCATGCCGGGCGCCATTGTTCGTTGGCGCCCATCGCCGAGCCCGCGCCGCAAAATTCGCCCAGGATCGTGGCGCCGCGTGCGGTGGCGTGCGCCCATGTCTCCAGCACCAGAAAGCCCGCGCCTTCGCCGAGCACCAGCCCGTCCGCCTGGCCGTCGAAGGGCCGGTAAGCCTCGGCTGGATCGGCGTGCGAGAGCAACCCGGCCTGCTCGTACGCCAGAAAGTTTCCGGGCGTGGCCAAGGAATCGTAGCCGCCGGCGACTGCCACGTCGCAGCGCTCTTCGAGCAGGTCCAGATAGGCCGCTTGTAGGGCTTGCGCCGAAGCCGTATCCTTCTGGGCGAAGTTGCCGTTGGGACCGCGAATGCCGAACTCGGTGGATAGCAGCGCCAGACCGCCGTTGGCCAGCGTCCGCAGGCAGATGTAGCGGTCGATCAGGTGCGAAGGCAGGCCGCCCAGATACTTGTAGTCCATCTCGCGTCCCGCGTCCCAAGCCATGATCAGGGACGGGAAAAAGTGATCGTACTCCACGCCAGTCTGGCCGGACCCCACCTGAATACCCACGCGTGAGGCGTCCATTTTCCGCGCATCGATGCCGCTCTGGTCGATGGCTTCACGCGCCGCGCGCATGGCAAACTGGACGGCGCGGCCCATGAATTTTGAGTTCTTGGGGAACCGGAGGAAGCGCTCCACGTCAAAATCCGCTACGCTGGCCAGCGCTTGGGCCGCGTGACCCTCAACCGCGAAGGCGCGGGCCGGTCCGATTCCGGATTCGCCGCGGCAACTGCGCTCCACGTGCTCCGCCGCCGTTAGCCCGAGAGGCGTTACCAGACCGACGCCTGTAATCGCGACACGCTGCATGTCCCTTATAGGATTCTAACAATGCGGCGGGGCCAAATCCCGGTGCGCGCCGCCGCCCGCTGCGGAAAAAGGCATTCACAGGCTGAAACCTGTGCCACCGTGTGCTTGTAAGTTGCCGATAACAGGTGGCACAGACTTTAGTCTGTGTTCCTGCCGAGCGATCCCTGAGCCTTTTCCGCAGCCTGTTAGGTTGATAGGAGAGTGTTCGATCAGACTTGCAGCTAATCCTTCTTGCGTTCGCGAGATTTCCGGCGCAGCAGACCGAGGATCCCACTAACCCGGACCCCAACAAGACCGGCGGATCGGCTCAAGCGTTGCGGGGCCAGGCTCGAAGCTCCCGATGAACTTGCAATGCAAGGTTTTTATGCTTCGGTGTCAAGCCCTACCGCGCTCGTCCGCGAACCATGGCCTCCACCGGCGCGACCGGCTCCGGCTCCGGCGCCGCTGGCTTGCGCGGGCGCACATCCAAGCGGGAGGCTACCAACGCCTGGCGGTTCCGTTGGTATTTGGGCGTACCCGGCTGCCCTTCCAGGGCTGCCCATTCCGATGGCGCGACCTCCCGCATGGCGGGCAGATACTTTTGCAGGTAATGGCGAATGCGCTCCTGGACCACCCTCTGCGCGGAATTGCCGAGGAGAAAGATAATCTCGTCGGCCGGCATGTCCGCGAGGATCTGGTAGACGTGCGAACACTTCTTCACGCGTGCCGACTTCAAGGCCAACTCCAGTTTCCGGGCGCGCGGCTCCAGATGCCGCATCTGGTCGATCTCCGCTTTAGGCATTTCCACGGCCTTAAACAAGCCGGCCGTTTCTTTGGGCGTCAATTTGGACGTAATCGCGCTCAAAAACGCCCCGAACTGGGGCGGCACCACAATGTTGGCGGATTCCACCAGCTTGCCGGCTTTTTCCAGGCGCGCCAAAGCCTGCAAGTTCAACTTGGACGCGGTGAGCGCCGGTGAAAACGACGCCAGCAGCCCATCCTGGTCGAGCGCTTGCATTACTTCCGCCGGGCTGGGCTCCGCCGCGGTTTGCCTTAATTCATCGAGCAATGTTCGCGGCGGAATCAGATTCTCCACGTGGGCGGCGCGCGCATTGTCATACTGCATGTGCGTCCGCTCTTCCACGGTGAACGACAGCCTGACACGCAGGCGAACCAGCCTGAGCAGGCGGACCGGATCGTCGTAAAAGACGTAGGGATGCGTACTGCGCATCTCGCGCCGGCCAAGGTCGGCCAGGCCGTTGGTGGGGTCGAGCAGCAGGCCGCGGGAGGCCCGGTTCAAGGAGAGCGCCATGGCGTTGACCGTGAAATCGCGCCCGCGCAGGTCTTCCTGGATGCTGGCGGGAGTCACTTGCGGCTTGGCGCCCGTCTTGGCATAGCGCTCCTTGCGGGACATGGCCACCTGCGCAGTCACGCCGCTCGGGAACAACAGTTCGGCGCTGCGGCGATTTTCGTCCCATGACAGCGTGCGCGCGCCCTGCTCTTCCAGCGACTTGGCGAGTTTCAACGCATTGCCTTCCACGCTGAAGTCCAGGTCGCGAACCTTGAATCCGCCCAGCATGTCGCGCATGCCGCCGCCGGTCAAAAACAGGTTGACGCCCGCATCGCCCGCGGCCGCCTGCACCTGTTCCAGAACGCGGTTCTGGTCCGCGCTCAGTTGGCTCTCCAGCATGAAAATATAGTCGCTCATGGCGTTCCGATCAGGCCCTGGGGTGGTGCTCGTCGACCGTCTTGCGCAGCCGCGAGCGCATTACGTGTGTATAGATCTGGGTGGTCGAGATATCGGCATGTCCCAGCATCGTCTGCACGCTGCGCAAGTCCGCGCCGCCTTCCAGCAGGTGCGTGGCGAAGCTGTGCCGGATGGTGTGCGGCGTCAAATGACGAAAAACTCCAGCCTTCCGCCCGTGGCCGCGCAGCAGTTTCCAGAATGCCTGGCGGGTCATCGGCCCGCCCCGGGCCGTCACGAAGAGATACTTGCTGGGACGGCCCTTCAAGATCGCCGGACGCCCGGTTTCGAGGTACGCCCCCACGGCTTTCAGCGCGGGTTTGCCCACCGGCACCATCCGCTGTTTCCGGCCTTTGCCGGTGGCCCGCAGCACGCCCACCTCCAGGTTCAGGTCGGCGACGCCCAGATTGCACAGCTCGGAAACCCGCAAGCCGGTAGCGTACAGCAGTTCGATCATGGCATGGTCTCGCAGGCCGTTTGTGCAGCTCGCGTCGGGAGACTCGGACAATCGCTCGATCTCCTCCGGATTGAGGAACTTAGGGATCGTCTGCCATTGCCGGGGAGCGCCCAGGTGTTCGGTCGGATCGCGGGCGATGCGGCCCTCGCGCAACAGGAAAGCGTAGAAACTGCGCAAAGTAGACAGGTGCCGCGCGACCGACCGGCTGCCGAGTCCGGCTTGATATAGAGAATCCACATAATGGCGAACGGCTTCCATGTCCGGGACGGCGCCACCGCATTGGCTGCCCGCGAACCTGGCAAACTTCTGCAAATCCGCCTGGTAGGCCTCCAGGGAATTGGCCGCCAAGCCCTTTTCGATTCTGCAAAAATTGAGAAACGCGGCGGCTTCGCCCGGCATAGTTTGGGTTACGGGTGCGGACGCGTTATCCATCGTGCCAATCACGTGTCAATGATACAATAACCCCGACCCATGTTTGAAACAATGTTTGCATTTAGGGGTTGATTTGGCCGGCTCGACCTCAAAAAAAGTCCGGATCAGCCGATTCGATCGGGAAGCGCTGCTGGGTTATGTAAACCCGCTAACCTATTTGCGGCCGGCCGGGGTGGAACTGCTGACGCCCGACGGCAACTACTCCGTGGTGCCGTACGCGGAGGTGAAAGCCGTTCAATTTGTGAAGGATTTCGAGCCGCCGGACCCGGCCGCCGAGCGTAAAGTGTTCAATACGCGGCCCAAATTGGATGGGCTGTGGGTACGTGTCAAGTTCCGGGATGGCGAGGTGATGGACGGGATACTGGCCAATAACCTGCTTCTGACGGAATCCCAGGGCTTCACGGTAGTCCCGCCAGACCCATATTCGAACAACCAGCGGGTGTTTCTGCCGCGCGCCGCGCTGGCGGAGTTGCAGGTACTAGGAGTAGTGGGAAGTCCGCTGCGCCGACGCAAGGCGAAACCGGCACCCAAGGAACAAATCGCCTTGTTCGACTAGACGGCCGGGCGGCGCATGGCGCCACCCCACTATGGACCGGATTGCGCGCGCAACTGCGCCAGTTTCGCCTTGACCTTGCCCGCCTCGGGCGCATCCGGGTGGTACCTCAGAAACTCTTCCAGCTCGCCGGCCGCCGCCGCGCGGTCCTGACGCCGCAGGGCGATTTCCGCCAGCATCAATTGCGGATGCGAGAAATGCGCGGGATCCAGCCGCTTGGCCGCGCTGAGATATTTTTGCGCCAGATCCAGCTTCCCTAAGTAGAAGTAACTCATGCCGAGCTGTGAGTTAGCCAGGGCGTCGTTAGGCCGGGTAAGCGCCGCAGACAAGTTGTATTCGAGCGATTCCTCGAACTTACCGAGGTTGATCGACACGCCGCCCAGATTGACGAGGGGCTGAAAGGCATGCGGGTCGGCGTTCAGGGCCTTGCGGAAGCAAGTCTCCGCACGGACGTAATCGCGGGCTTGATAGGCGATGGTGCCCAGGTGGTTCCACGCCTCCGAGAATTGGGGCGCCAGTTCCACGGCGCGCTCGAAATGCGCGATGGCGGCTGGTACGTCGCGGCGGGCCAGCCTTTTTTCGGCTTCCTCATACTCGCTATGTGCGCGCTCGGGAACGGCCAACTCCTTGGCGGAGACGATGGCGCCGCGCCGCAAACTGTCTTGCCCTTCGAACTCGCCATCGTGCATTTCCACCGTCAGCTCGATGCGCTTCCGGGCGTCGGCGAGGCTGGGTCCCACCTCGATAGTGCGCCGCATCTCGCCGCGCCCCGGCACAAATGCGCCCAGAGTGTAAGCGCCGGCCAGCAGGCCGCGAAAGCGGAAATGCCCGTTATCGTCCGCCAGCGTGCTGTCCTCGAACGGCGCGGTAGCGCCGTGCAACCACACCGACGCGCGCGTGGCGGGAACCAGACGGCCGCGCAACTCGTAGCGGGAGGGTTCTGCGTGCGCGCCTACGAGCGCTACCAGTATTACCAGAGCAGAGCGCATGACACCATTAGTGATATCGCATGGCGGCCATTGGATCAAGCCGCGTGGCAGCTTCGAAATGGTAGGATGCAATCGTGCGAATTATAATATGGACATCCAGGACGCCATCTATCGCCGGCTGAGAGCTAGGGCGGCCGAACAAGGATGCTCCGTCAAGGAGATGATTCTTCGCGGAGTCGAAAGCCAACTTGAAACCCGCAAGAGGAGCAATCGGATTCGCCTGCCGATTGTCCGTTCGAAACGGCCGGGCACGCTCCATCTGACGAACGAGCAGATCTATGAAATCATCCCATTTCCCCGATGTCAAGCTGCGGCTCGCGCGGGAGCTGGAGCCCACGCAGCCTGAATCCCGCCGTCCGCGTATAATCTTTTCATGATCGAATATCCCGATGCCAGCCCCGAAGTGCGCGCAGTTTATGACGATATCATGGCCACCCGCCAGACCGACTGGATCAACAATTTCTGGAAAGCCCTGGCGCACGATTCCGCTACCCTGCGCCGCACCTGGGAGAGCATCAAGCAGATTATGGCGCCCGGAGCGCTCGACCCGCTGACCAAGGAGATGGTCTACCTGGCCGTCAGCGCCAGCAATCAATGCCCGTACTGCATCGCGTCCCACACCGCGGCGGCGCGCAAGGCGGGCATGTCGGACCTCATGTTTTGCGAGCTGATGGCCGTGGCCGGGATGGCCAACGAAACCAACCGGCTGGCCGGCGGATACCAGGTGGAAATCGATGAGCGGTTTCGGCCTCGCTAACGTCATAGGAATATGCAGAACCTGCGTTATGCGCTCCGCACGCTCACGAAAAGCCCCGGCTTTGCCCTCACCGCGATTCTGACGCTGGCCGTAGGGATCGGCGCCAGCACCGCGATATTTACCACGGTGGACGCCGTGCTGCTCCACCCGCTGCCCTATCCGAATGCCGCGCAACTGGTGCTGGTCACCAAGAACATGCCGAAGTTCGAGCTATTCAAATCGGACGCCTCGGCGCTCGATTTCATCGACTACCGGGACCAGAGCCGTTCGTTCTCGCACATGGCGGCGATGCAAACCAACAGCGTGAACTTGACCGGCGGCGCCGAACCGGTGCGGGTCTATGGGCTACGCGTTTCCGCGAGCCTGTTTCCGATGCTAGGCGTGCAACCGATCGTGGGCCGGCTGTTCCGTCCCGAAGAGGAGCAACTGGGCAATGACCGCGTTGCCATGCTGGGCACGGGACTCTGGCAAAGCCGTTTTGGCGCGGATCCGCACATCGCCGGCAAGCAGATCGAAATCGACAGCCAGAAATTCACCGTCATCGGGGTAGTGGAGCCGGTCCTGCAATTTATGGAGCAGGCGCAGCTTTACGTGCCGCTGGCATTTACCCCGGCGCAACTGCGCCCGAATGCGCGCGGCCATCAAAACCTGGATGTAGTGGCGCGCTTGAAGCCCGGCGCGACCCTCAACCAAGCCCGTGCGGAGATGAAGCTGGTGGCCGCGCGCATGACCCGCAACCTGCCGGATTGGTATCCGCCGGATTGGAACATCAATCTCGATCCGCTGGCCGGTCAGGTGGCCGGCGAGTTGCGCACGCCGCTGCTGGTGCTGCTGGGCGCGGTGGCGATGGTGTTGCTGATCGGCTGCGCCAATGTTGCCAACCTGCTGCTGGCGCGCGCCACCGCCCGCCAGAAGGAGATTGGTCTGCGCATCGCGCTGGGCGCCGGTCGCGCGCGCATTGTGCGGCAACTGCTCACCGAGAGCTTGCTATTGGCGGCGATTTCCGGGGCGGCCGGACTGGCGATCGGCGTGTGGGTGTTGGAGTTGTTCGTGCGCTTCGGCTCTCCCGAGCTGCTGCGCTGGCAGACGGTGCGGATCAACGGTCCGGCAGTGCTGTTTGCGGTCGCCATGGCGCTTCTTACCAGCCTCATTTTTGGTCTGGCGCCGGCGTTAAGCGCGTCGCAGCTTCGACCGGCGCGCGGCAACCGGTCGAGCGGCCGGATACGCAGCCTGCTGGTGGCCGGCGAGGTGGCGCTTGCGGTCTTGTTGCTGGCGGGCGCGGGCCTGCTGCTGCGCAGTTACGCGCGCCTGTGGCAGGCGAATCCGGGCTTCGCGCCGGACCACTTGCTCACCGCGCGCATCAGCCTGCCGCCGCTGCAGTATAGCGATCCGGCGCGCATCGCTTCGTTTTATTCGGAGCTGCTGACAGATGTCCGAGCGCTGCCCGGCGTAGTTTCCGCGGGGGCCGTGGACGCTCTGCCGTTCGACGGGAGCGATCATGGCGGCGATTTCCAGATTGCCGGCCGTCCCTGGCCAAAATCGGAGGCCGTGCCCGACGTACAGAACCGTCGCGCTACGCCCAGGTACTTCCAGACGATGGGGATTCCATTGAAGCAGGGCCGGCTTTTCACGGAGCAGGACAGCGCCAATGCGCCGAGGATCGCGTTGATCGATGAAACGCTGGCGAAGGCGTTCTTCCCGATGGGCGACGCCATCGGCCAGTTTCTGATCGACGACTCTATCGGAAAGGGCGGCTGGCAGATTGTGGGAATCGTGGGCGCGGTGAAGGACCGCAGCCTGATGCAGGATCCGCAACCGGTCATTTATTATCCAGCTTTGCAGGCGCCTCGTCCGTACATGAGGCTGGCCGCGCGCACGGTGGGCGACCCTTTGGTGCTGGTCTCCGCGATCCAGCGGCGCGTGCGCGATCTGGACCGCAACCTGCCGGTCTACAAAATCGCCACCATGGAACAGAACCTGAGCGACTCGCTGATGCGGCGGCGATTCTCGATGCTGCTGCTGGCGGTGCTGGCGGGCTTCGCGTTGTGCCTCTCGGCGTTGGGAGTTTACAGCGTGATTGCCTACTCTGTGGGCCAGCGCACGCGTGAAATCGGCATCCGCATGGCGCTGGGCGCGCAGCCGGGCAGCGTGCACAAGCTGATTCTGCGGCAAGGACTGCGCCCCATGCTCGCCGGATTGGCCGCGGGACTGCTTGTGTCCGTCGTGGTCATGCGCGCGCTGGCAAGCCTGCTTTACGGAGTAACGGCCACCGACCCGCCGACGTTCCTGGCGGTCTCGGCCGTGCTGCCGGCGATATCCGCACTGGCCGGCGCCATCCCGGCGCGGCGCGCGGCGCATGTGGACCCTATCGCCGCTCTGCGCCACGAGTAGCGCGCGTAACCGCGCTAACATGTCTGCATGGCCGACGTTGCGCGCAGCCTGCTGACCGATTTACGCCACGCCCTGCTGACCCATCACAAGGCGCTGCTCGATTCCGAGCGGGCGCGCTACGACCACGACGTCGAGCGGGTCACCTCCGCCGGACAGATGTTGAACCTGGTGTTGCACGATCCGTTCTTCGCCTGGCTTCATGAGCTATCGGAATTGATCGTGATGATCGACGAGACGCTGGACGCCGACGAGCCGGCCACCGGCGCCAATGCCGCCCGTCTGCTGGCGCAAGCCCGCACGCTGCTGACGCCGGTCGAAGCGGGCAACGGATTCCGCGGGCAATATTTCGACGCTTTGCAGCGCGATCCGGATGTGGTGATCGCGCACGGGGCGGCTATGAAGGTGCTAGCGGGCCTTGCCCCTTGATGCCGATGGATCTCCGCGGACTGAGGCTTCAGCCCGGCTGCTCGCGCTTCCTGAACAGACGATAGATCCCGTAGGCCAGCCCGGCACCAGCGGCTGCGCCAATGCCGATCACCACGCCCGCCGAGAATCCGGTCGCCAGGCCCCGCGCTGCGAGTTCCAAAACGCCGACAGTCGCGCCACCGGCGGTTCCCACACCGGCTCCGACACCAGCTACCGCCGCCGTCTTCGCGATTTCCTTTTCATCCTTCGTCATTGCAGGTCCTTACCACATTATCTTCGATTGGCGGCGCATGGCGCCGCGGGCGCCGCCCTACTCATACCGCAGCGCTACCAGCGGATCGATGCGCGTGGCCCTTCGCGCCGGAACGTAACTGGCCAACACCGAAACCGCGACCAGCAGCAGCGGCACGCCGGCGAAGACCAACGGATCGGTGGCCCCGACCCCGTAAAGCATGCCCGCCAGCCCGCGCGTCAGTTCGAATGCGGCGGCCACGCCGATGCTGGCGCCGGCGAGCGAGGTCACCAATCCGCGCCCCACCACCAGGCGCAGAATCTGGGACTGGCTGGCGCCCAACGCCACGCGCAATCCAATCTCGTGAGTGCGCCGGCTCACCGAATAAGCCGTCAGTCCGTAGATCCCGACCGTGGCCAGGGTCAGCGCGAGCGCGGCGAATACCGCGATCAAAAGCATCGAGACGCGGCGCAGCATTAGCGAATCCGAGAGCACCGTCTCCATGCTGCGCACATTCGAGACGGGCTGCTCGGCATCCAACTTCAGGATCTCGCGCCGCACTGCGGAAGCCATCGCCGCGGGCTCGCCCACGGTCCGCACCACCACTCCCATGGAATCGCCGGGCCGCTGCATGTGCGGCACATAGATGGCGGGTTCCACCGGCGCATCCAGGCCATATAGTTTCGCATCCGCCACGACGCCTACGACCTCCAGCGGCTTCCCCATGACGATTCGTTTTCCCAGCGGATTCTCGTGCGCAAAATGTTTCCGCACCATGGCTTCGTTCACTAGCGCGACACGCTTGGAATCCAGGTCGTCGCGCTGGTCGAACAGACGGCCTTGCCGCACGGCGATTCCCATAGTGTTGAAATAGCCGGGCGTCGCGATGCGGAAGTCGGCCTGAGGCTGCTGGTCCTGTGAAACCGGTGGCCGGCCTTCGATCGTAAAGCTGCTCACGCCGACACGAAACGAGAGCATCGACACGCGCAGCGGAAGGAACATCACCGCACCCGCGGAACGCACGCCAGGCAGCGCGTCGAGGCGCTCGATCAAGCTCTTGAAGAAGGTCGCGCGCTGCAGCGGCGTATCGTATCTCACCTCCGGCAGGCTCAGATTCATGGTCAGAATATTCGCGGTGCGCACGCCGGGGTCGACTGCCGTCACACGCGCGAAGCTGCGCACCAGCAGGCCCGCGCTCACCGACAACAGCACCGCCAAGGCTACTTCGGATGCCAGCAGGAAGCTGCGAATGCGATTCGATCCGCCCGCGCTCTCCGAACGCCCGGCGGCTTCCTTCAGCGTGGTGTTGAGGTCCGTGCGCGACGATTTCCACGCGGGCGCCAGGCCGAACAACAGGCCGGTCAAAATCGAGATGCCGAAGGTAAAAGCCAGTACGGATAAATCCACGCGCATCTGCTGCAGCATGGGGAACATATCGGGAACCACGCTGCGCAGCAGGCGCACGCCCCAGGCCGCCAGCACCAGACCCAGCGCGCCTCCGGCGAAGGCCAGCATCAAGCTCTCGGTCAGCAGTTGGCGGACGATGCGGCGGCGACCCGCACCCAGCGCGCCCCGTATGGCGATCTCCTTCTCGCGCGTGGCCGCGCGCGCCAGCAGAAGGTTGGCCAGGTTGGCGCATGCAATCAGCAGCAGCAGGCCCACCGCGCCCAACAGGATCAGCAGGACCGGGCGGATGCGGCCGGTAAACATCTCCGCCATGGGAAACAGCGTGATGCCAAAGCCGGTATTGGTGGCCGGGTAAGCGCGCTCCAGGCGCCCCGCGATCACCATCATTTCGGCGCGCGCCTGCGCCACGGTCACACCCGGCTTCAGCCGCGCCACGACGCCGTAATTGTGATTCTGGCGCTCGGGGTTAATCGGATTGATGGCGGTGGGCAGCCACAGATCCGCAGCCACCATTTCGCCGAGCTCGTGCGGGACTACTCCTATGATCGTGCGCGGGATGCCATCCACCGTCAGCGTGCGCCCGATCGCCGCGGGATCGGAATGAAAGCGGCGCTGCCACAGCGCATTACCGATGAGCACGGCGGGAGGCCCACCGGGACGGTCTTCTTCGGGCAGAAAATTACGGCCGACGATGGTCTTGATGCCCAGCGCGGGCAGAAATTCCTTCGATGCCAGGGCCGCCGGCACGCGCTCGGGATCGCCCGCGCCGCTGATATTCAGGCCGTATTCGGGGATCGCGAAAGCGGCCGACATCTGGTCGAACGAGCGGGCCTGCTTCCGCCACTCCAGAAAATCCCCCGCGCTGACGGGCATCTGGTCGAAGCCGGACTTCAGCAGCGTTCCCCAGATCATCACCACGCGGTTGGGCTCGGGGACGGGCAGCGGCTTCAGCAGCACCGCATTGACCATCGTGAAAATGGCGGTGTTAGGGCCGATTCCCAAGGCCAGCGCCAGGATGGCGACCGCGCAAAAGCCCGGATTCCGCAGCAGGGTCCGGAAGCCATAGCGAAGATCCTGCCAGAAGAATTGCATAGGCACTCCTTATTGGAGGATAAACGCAAGCCATCGACGGTTTGTTCCTTGCGACTAACTGGCAGGCGGCGCAGGGCGCCACCCCACTGCGCCGCTTAATTCTCGATAGTGAAGGGGAGCGTAAACAACGCCCCGCCGTTCCGCAACACCCTAGCTTGCCAGGTGCCCGGGTCGGTAGCCGGTTCCGAGCCGGAGATCGCGATAGACCAGGCGGCACATCCCGCCCCATTGAAGCCGATGGTGCTGGACGGCTGGTAGGGATCCACCAACCCGGACGGATGAATCCAATTAACCGTCAAAATATCTCCGTCCTGAGCGCCGTCAAACGCCAGCCACACCCAAACGCCGGGGTCGGCTACTTGGAAAACGCTCTGCGGGATCGGCGCACCGCAGGTGAGGTTTCCGCTGCCATTCTCCGGCACCGAAGCGGCCATGAACTGGCTGGTGACTGCGAATGTCGCCGAAGTCCCCACGGTGAACGGCAGCGTGAATAATGCCTCACCGTTACGGAAGACCTTCACCTGCCACGCTCCGGGATCGCTCGCGCCCGCGGCACCCTGGATGGGAAAGGGCTGGGCGGCGCAGCCGGTTCCGCTGAATGTCAGTTTTATGTCCGGCTGGGAAGGATCGACTGCCCCGGACGGATGAATCCAGTTGAATGAGAACACGTCTCCGTTCTGCGCGCCCGTGAAGCCAAACCACACGTACACGGACGGATCGGTGGTAAGGAAAACGGTCTGCGCCGCGGGAGCCGTGCAACTCAGGCTGCCATCGCCGTTGAAGTTCACGGAAGCGGCGGTTTCCTGGCCGTTCACCGCGAATACCGCACTGGCAATCGTGAAGGGCAGCGTAAACACCGAAGCGCCGTTGCGGAACACCTGCACCTGCCAGTTGCCGGGTTCGGTGGCGGCCTCCGCGCCTTCGATGGCGAAAGACCAAGCCACGCAACCTGAGCCACTGAAGCTGAGGACCGTCGACGGCTGATCGGAATCCACCTTGCCGGACGGATGAATCCAGTGGAAGGCGAAAACATCCCCGCTACTCGCGCCGTTGAATGTGAACCAGACCCATACAAATGGATCGGCCGTGGAGAAACTGGTTTTCGCGCCGGGCATCGTGCAGTATTCCGGGTTACCGTTGCTGTCCGTCACCAACGAACCCGCGGTTTCCTTGGCGGTGACGGCGAAAGGCGGCGCGGCCGCCACAATGCTGAATGTGAGGGTAAATTGCAGGGCGTTGTTGCGAGACACGCGGACCTGCCAGTTGCCGGGCTCCGTGGCGGCTTCAGCGCCCTGAATGGCAAACGGCTCGGCGGCGCACCCCGCTCCGCTAAAGTTCAACGATATGTCCGGCTGGGATGCATCGACCTTGCCCGAAGGATGCACCCAGCTAAACTCCAGCACATCGCCCTTCTGCGCACCCTGGAACGTCAGATAAACCCAAGCGTAGGGCGCGGTGGTGGCGAAGCTGGTCTGCGCGGCGGGGGTGACGCAGTTCAAGCTCCCGTTGCTCGAAACGACCGAGGCCGCCGTTTCCTGCGAGGTTACCGTGAAACCCGATTCACCGGGGGCGGGAGCCACCGCGATAGTGGCGGCGGCCTGGCTCGGGGCGTCGCCCACCGTCACGACTACGGGCACCGAGCTGCCGAAGATGCCGGCGGGAATGGTCGCATCGATCTGCAGCACGCCAGCCACTTCGCCGGGGGCGCCTCCGGCATAGTCCACAGTGGCGGACACCCCGCCGATGGTGACCGATACTTTTTGAAGCGGCTTGGGCAGAGGCGCGGCGGCCAGTTTGCCATCCACTCCCGCGGGCGAGGTCTGCCCTTCGCCCGTCCCAAATAATTGGATGACGCTGCCCGGAGGCGCGGGATGCGTAACCGAATTGAGGCTGTAATCCTGATTGAGCGCGGCTAACTGTCCTGAGCCGCTGGCGTTCGATGTGAACAAGCCAGGCACCGCCGGGGCCACCGTTACGGGAAAAGCCGCCGACGTCTGCTCCTGGTAGCCGACCGTTACCTGCGCAGTGGTCCCGGACACTTCGTACGGGACGATCGCGGCCACCTGGGTGGCGAGGCTGTAGATCATGGGCGCCGCCACGCCATTAAACCGGACGGTAGTGCCGCCGGCCTCGGTATTTACCAGGCCGGCGCTATTGAGCGTGAGACCGGCAAGCTGGGAAGGGCCCATCCCCGAGCCGAACAGCACCACGATCTCGCCTGGTGAAACTACGCCCGAGGCGTAGCTGGCGGCGTTCCTTACCGAGCTGATCACCGGTACGCCGGACGACGTTGCGCTCACACTGAACGGTATGGACGTCAAGCGGGTTCCGTTGTCGTAGATGCGGGCGTTCCAGGATCCCAGCTTTGACCCGGTCAGGCTGCCAATCGCCAGGTTGGCCCCCGTGAAGCAATAATTCCCGGACTGCGCGGGCCAACTCCCGCCGGCGACCGTGGTTCCATCGGGCGCCAGCCAATCGTTGCTCAATACATCTTGCGCCGTTACGGCCGCGGCGAAATACAGGTAGACCGTATTGCCGGTGGTAACGAATGCGGCTTGCGACGGCGGCAGAACGCACCCGCTGGCCGGCGGCGCTTGCGGGGTCACTCGCTGATCGGTAAGAGTCACGGCCGGCGGAGCCGCGGCATTGATCGCAAAGTACAGGGTGTTGGATACTTCACCGCCGCTCGACACCGTAACGGCGGATTTGCTGGCAGTCGCGATCAGGGCGGCAGTCACCGCGGCGGTCAACTGCGTGGAGCTGGCCAAGGTGGTGGGAAGCGAGGTCCCGGCCCAGTTCACCGTGGCGTCGGCGGCAAAATTCGAACCGTTCACAGTCAGGGTGAACGCGGCGCCTCCGGCTGTCGCGGAAACCGGCGATAGGCTGGAGATAGCCACCTGCCCTGCGTGCGCGCCTTGCCAGTTGACCACGAGGTTGTAGGCATCCACCGATCCCAGGCCGGTAACCAGATCATAGCCCCGTCCGGTGTAGTAACCGAACTCGCCATCGGTGCAATCCGGCGTGCCCGCTTCACACGGCACGATGTTATTGCCCACCACGATATCGTGAAACACATTCTGGCTGGTCTGCGCCATCGGATACAGCACCGTATTGATGTTGCCCACGCCCGGTTGCGATCCATTGGCGCTCAAGTGTTGGTTCAATAGAGCGACGATGCCGGCGAAAACCGGCGTCGCGACCGAGGTACCGCCGAAATGTTGCCACTGGCCGCCCGTCAAGACATTGTATGGATCGTGGTCGTTGGAGGCATCCATGGCCACGTCGGGCACGTCGCGCGCGCCGTCGTTCGGGACACCGACGCCGGCTTGCCACGCAGGTTTCGGGTAGAGCACGCTCACACCGCCGCCGCTGGCCGAGATGCCGCCTCCGTAGGCCGTGTCGTTCCAAGCCATTTCGGGAATGTAGGATAGCGCGGAATTTCCAAAGGCGCTGTCGCTCGCGTACCAGTAATAGCCCGCCCCCTCGTTGAATTCGGTGCCGCCCACCGCGGTCACCTCTGGTATGCTGGCGGGAAAGTCGACGGCGAGCCCGAGGGAAGCCACTGTGGCACCGTAGTCGCAGCCGGCGGCGCCCTGGTCATCCGACGAAACCAGCCAAGTGATGCCCATGGCGTTGCCTTTCTGGGCGGCAGTTTCGTACGCCGAAACGTTGGAAGCCGGCACATTCGCCTCGCAGGTCCCAAAGCTCTCGCTCACCACCGGAGCCAGATTTTGATCGATGGCATAAACCGCCGCGCCGGTCGGGTCGGTGCTGTACAGATAGATGAACGAAGCATTGCGCGCGACGGCGCCCGACCATTCCAAATCTATGTCGGCTTCACCGAGGGCATCCGAGTTCATGCCCGGGTCGGTTCCCACCAGCATCGTTTGCAGGTTCTGATTCCCGAGGCTAAAAGTGCTGCGGAAGCCTTGAATATCGCTCAACTCGAGTTGCGTCGCGCCGACGATGGCGATCGTCTGTCCCGTGCCATCGATGCCCTGCGCGTAGAGCTGGTTGATGTCGTAAATGGTGCCCAGGTCTCCGGGGGCGATGGTGATGTTGCCGGCCCCGTCGGTAAAGGCCGGCTGCGCGTGTTTTGGCGCCTTCGGATTGAAGTCGTGCAAGCCCGTAAGCGCCGCGGCTACCGGCTCCAATGCGGCGGGAATGGAGGGATCGGCCAAAATCGCGAAGTGCGTTTCTCCATTCACCACATATCGATGCACCTGCGTACGCAGCGCCGCTTCCACAGACCCGGCTGTGCCGCTAAACGCGATCCAGTCCCTCCCGCGCGCGGTGTACAGCACCTTGAAGCCGGCGGATTCCAACCATGCCCGGATCTTGCCCATATCGTTCGCGCTGAGTCCAAACCGGCCGGCATACTCTTCCGGAGTGAGCCAGCGCCGGTATTCCAGAGATGCGGGGTCCTGCTGGGCGGCCAGTAATTGCTGGAGCGCGGCTTGCTGCGCAGCGTCGGGCTTCAACATCAGCGTGATGTAGGGAAGCTGAAACGAAGCGGCCACGGGGCCTTGGTCAAACTGACGGCGCGCCTGCGGAGAGACGGATCCCTTGAGGGCCACGACCTGGTTCGGATCGACGGGCGTAGTAATGCGATCCTGCTGAGCCCAGGCGGACGAGGCCGCCATACATGCCAGAGCCAATATCGGGAGCAAGCCCTGGAGCAGCCCCCCGCTGGCATGAATATGTTCTGAACGGCTCGAATCGATCCGGCTCTCACTCATAAGTAACCCCGATTATCCACTGACTGGGGCCTAAGTGTACCACAAGGGCGGAGAGGTTATTTCCTCAAACGGTGGGAAGCCCGCCCCTGAGCGCGCGCAAATGCCGGTACACCATCGCCACCGGCAATCCCATCACGTTGAAATAGCAGCCTTCGATGCGCTCTACGAACTTGGAAGCCAGACCTTGAATCGCATACCCGCCAGCCTTGTCCATGGGCTCGCCGCTTTCGGCGTAATCCTCGATCTCCTGGGGCGATAGCGGCGCGAACCACACGCTGGTTTCCGCGCAGTCTTCGATTACTCGGCTGCCGGTCCGCAGACAAATACCCGTCAACACTTCGTGCCGCTGGCCCGAAAGAATGTGCAGCATGCGGCGGGCGTCGGCGGCGTCCAGCGGCTTGGCCAGTATTTGGCCTTGAATCGTCACCGTAGTGTCGGCGGCTAGAACGATCTCGCCAGGCACGGATAGCCCTGTCGTGGCCGCCCGAGCTTTCTCCCGTGCGATACGCGTCACGTAATCGCGCGCGGCCTCGCCGGGAAGCGGCGTCTCGTCCACTCCCATCGGGCGGACCACAAACGGGATGCCGGCCTGCTGCAGGATTTCGCGGCGGCGGGGTGAGCGGGAGGCTAACACCAGCATCCCTTCATGTTAGGCGATTAGGGCATCGCTATCGGGCGTCCGCCCCTCTCGGCCGGCGACTTACTCAACAGCCGAGGCTGCGGGTTTGCTGGGCGCGTCCACGGAAAGAACCGCGCCGCCCGAGACCCGCACCTGAGTCGGGCCGCGACCGTCCTGCTGGACATAGTACAAGGTCTGCTGCCCGCTTTCGTTGGTGATCCGCATGGATGGCTCGCCGAATCTGCGCAGCAATTCGAGGTCGGACATGCCGGCTTTTATTCCCGCAGGGTCCTCGTATGTCTTGGCGGGTTTGGAATGCCGGGCTGCGGCTCTGGATCTGGCTGGCGCAGTTGCGGATTGCGTTTCTTTCCCGGCAGTATCCAGCGCGCCGTCGAGCTTCTTCAGCGTCCCGCCGATGGCGCTTGCTGCGCTCTTCGCGGACCCGGCGGCGGTGGCCGCGCCGCCGGAGATGGCAGCATGCTCAACCATAGCTTGGCCAGCGAGCGAAGCGGGCAGTGCGGCAAGGAAAAACGTGCAGAGGATATTCTTTTTCGGGATCACGCGCACCGATCATAGCATTGGGTATCGGCGCCGGCAGTATTTACTATGGCTATTTTTCGGCAGTAACGGAAGTAAGCTGGCGAGCTTCGCTCGCCTGTGCCGGCAAGAGTGCCGGCACGGCAGGCACGAGTGCCTGCGCCACGTCACTTGGGATCGAGGTCCGCTTTGAGATCTTCCGGGGTGATGTCGCACTTCGCCCCGGCGGCGGGAATCTCGATCTTGGCGGTCCACAGGATGGCATTCACCACCATGCGGCGCTGATCCTCCAGGCCCCAGTTGTGGTGATAGTGCCCGCCGGTGAATCCGAAGCCGCGGCCGCCATCCTCGCGCTCGACGGCCCAGGCGATGGTCTCCTGTTCTGGCTTGTCCTTGGGCAGCATCGCGGTCAGGATGGGCACCAGCCGCTTATCGTCCTTGTGAAATATGAGGCGGTAATACCATTCGTCGGTGCCGCGAAAGCTGTCCCAGCCGCGCGAGATGGGGTGCGCGGGCGCGGTCTGGGTCAGCTCCACGTCGTTTACCGGATTTTGCGAATAGGGCCGGCGGTAGAATCCGCCGATCCAATCCAAAAACTCCATGCCGCCATGGTCGCCGGGTACTTCCACCGCGTAATGCAGGCAGGCCAGTCCGACGCCTTTCTTCATCAGCTTGCCCAGCGCCGCGAGGCGGTCGTCCGCCAGCGCCGGGTGGTTTTCGCCGCCATCCATGTAGAGCACGATGGAACTGGCGCCTTCGAAGAAAGTGTCGTCCGCCGGCCAGCCGCCCTTCACCACGATGGCGTTGACGCCGGGATTCTGGCGCAGGCACTTGGCCAGCAGCATCGTGCCCGCGTTGAACTCATGCTCGCCCGGGCCGTGGCTGGGCTTGCCGGCCACCAGCACGATCTTGGCCGGCGGCGCGGCAAACGCGCCAGCGCAGACGGCCATTATCAGCCAGCCGGTTTTCCTCATTTGTGTTCCTTCTGGAGCCAGTCCTTTAGCCCGCCCTTCTTCTTCGCGGGTTTCACGTCGGCCTTAAAGAAGTTATCGATGGCCGCCCGCGCGATGGGCGCCATGAGGCGGTAGCCCCTGGCATTGGGATGCAGGCCATCGTCCGCCAGGTCGGCTTGCAGGAATCCGGCTTTGTCCACCAGGGCCGCATAGTAATCCACGTAAGGAAAATGCCGCTGTTCGCAGAAGTTCTTCAGCCAGCCGTTGACTTCGAGAATCTTGGCGGGCGGCAGGTGCACGGTGCGGGCGTATTGTGGATTGACGTCTTTGTGGTAATCGCTGACCGGCAGCAGGGACGCGAACATCGGCTGGATATGGTGCGCTTCGGCCAAGTCCGCGATCATCGTGAGGTTGCCCTCGATGGCGCCCACGGCCACTCCCCGCGCGAGGTCGTTGATGCCGCCCAGCACCAGCACGAGGCGCGGCTGCAAGCCGATGACGTCAACCTGCATGCGGCCCAGCATCTGGCCAGTGATCTGCCCGCCGATACCGCGGTTGACGAAGTCGCGCTCGCTGCCGTAATACTCGTTAAGCCGCCAGAGGTCGGTGATCGAGTCGCCCAGAAATACGACGCGCGGCTTTTGCGGCGATGGCGCGCCGAGTTTTTGGTTGGCTTCCGCGTAGCGCTGCAAGCCGTCGCGATCCGGATTGCGCAACTGCGTTTCCTTCAAATCCAGCAGGGCGCGGAAATGCGCGTCCAGTCGATCCACGGCGTCGCGCAATTCGCCGAACTGCCGCCGCCCTTCTTCGGGGAACGGATAGGGCTTCGGCACGGTGTCGGCGACGGCCAGGTAAGCGCGCGCGACACTGAGGAAATCGAAAGTATTTCCGGCGTTTTGCGGCGCGGTTTCGAGGTTGGCGAGGGCCTGGCGGGCGTCTTCGAGCGCTGGCGCTCCGGCGCGCGCGAGGCCGGGCACGGCCAAGCCTGTCGATTCCATCAATTGCACGGCGCGCTGTTCTAGCTTCAGCGCGTCCGGATTCGAAAGCAATGCGCCGCCGCTCTGGGCCCACGCCATTGCCGCAGCCGCCCCAAAACAGGCGAGCCATTTCATGATTTTTCTTCCTTCTCCAGTTGTAGGGTGATGGTGCCGATCGTAAACTGCAGGCGCACGCGGATCTGCACCGGGAGCTTGCGCGCGTCGTCGGTCAGCCAGAAATGCAAGTGGCCGTAGCGCCGGTAGAGTACGTCGTTGAACAGGAACGCCTCGTAGCGGATGGTCTTGAACGATCCGGCGGGCGTCTTGATATCCTCGCGCTGTTGCGCTTCGATGCGCGCCATCACGCTGCGCTTGCCATCGCTGATCGGCAACTGCGTGGACTGTCCGGGCGGTAGGTTCAGCGTGCGCAGGGTGTACAGGGCGCCCAATACATCGTGTACGCAGGCCGGAACGTCGATCTCATGCGCGTTGACCACGGCCTTTTTGTCCAGGTCCTTCTCCAGGTATTCGGCCTTGTGCGCCTCGCGGTTGAAAGTGACGCTGGTTTCCTTGTGGCGGTTGCCCTCTTCGGCCTTCAGGTAGGAGCCGGAAGAGCACAAGTCGGATTCCAGATTCGAGACGTAGTCGTTATCCACCTTGAAGAGCTTGGAGACCAAGCCGGTGGACTCCATGTGCAGATCGGCCTGCCAGCCGGGATTGGAATGGTGCGGGGTCGCGCCCCATACCAGGCGCGCCTTTCCCGCTGTCACGAGGCGCCATTCGACGGTGTATTCGAGCGTCTCGTGGATCGGGAGCGCGACGGGCGCGGCGGCGAACACGAGGCCTGCAAATAGCAGGAGCAGCATCCGGACTGCTGTCATTATTGCCAGTGTAACGCGTTGCGGAGGGCGCGCCGGAAAGGTGAGTCGCCCCGCGGAAACCTTGGTTTAACCCGACACCTCAGGAGGCCAGCCCTGGGAATTCGCCCCTCCAATCCAATGCCGTCGGCCCGCGTGCGTTCGGCTTCGGGCTCTGGTTCATTCCCCTGTCAGCTTCCAGGAACCCTTCTCTTTAATGAGTGAGCTCTTGTCGTTGTCCTTAGTGGAGCCGTCCTTGAAAAAGATGTTTGCCACGACGCTGGCGCCCTCGCCGCGGATTTCTTCCTTGGATATTTCGACCCTGAGAATGGTTCCGTTCTTGGTGTCCTGGTCGCATATCTTCTTAAAACCACCGGCGAGTTGCCCGAGATCGCCTCGGATCGCTCTCCCGGCGTCTTCCGAGAGCATCTGCTCAGCCTCGGAATATTTGCCCTCGTTAGCAGCCAAATAGAAAGCCTTCACAACATCGCCTGGCGTTTGTTGGAACGGCCTGGGCATGCTCCCGCATGAAAGGGAAAGAAAGCAAATTGCTACCAGAACGCTATGCAAAAGCGCTTGCTTCATGGCTGGCTCCTTATTTCGCACATTGATGACACGGTCAGTCCCCTGCACCGGCCCCAGCCGCGCTGGACCGTTCGGTGCGGGCTGCACCCTGCTGCACGAGCAGCCGCATGTGGCGTGCAATATCCACCAAGACAGAACTGGCCTCCGCCAGGAAATAGAAGAAGACCAGCACCAGGAGAGAAGCAACGCTCACGTAGACCAGGAACGAAATCCCGCCGAGGAAGCCCGTGCCCGGAGACGCCGACGGGAGAAGTCCGCCAAGCCCCGGAACCAAGCCGAGCGGATTGTTCGTCGAAAACCAAATGAAGACGCAGCCCCCGACCCCCGTCGCAACGCCAACCGTCGCATACACCTCGCCGGCAGTTCGAAACAGAATAGAGGCGATTGGGATCACCGTAAACGCAGATTTCCCAAGGTCGGCGACCGACTTCGCCCGGTACCAGAAAATCTGCGCCACCGCAAGAACCGTCCCGACGAAGATCGCGGCAAACAGCAGTCCCCCTATGGTTCCGTCCGTCTGCAACTGGAACGCCATTTTTAGTATCTCGATCAGCAGGTACGCTCCGGCGAGAAGGGACAGGACTCCCATCACTTTGAGCGCAATGGCTACGAAGGAACGGATAATGTTTCCGTCATTGAGAGCGTCAAGAACCGGATAGAAAAATAGTTTTTTCATCGAAGCCTCATTCCCGCTAACGTCCACCATTGGCGTCGTGCGCCGGAAAATGGTTTCCACTCTGCTCTGCGTTTTGTAGAACCCAGACCTGCCCGCTGCCGTCGGTGAGCTTATTGCCTTGAACTGTGACCGTAGTGTCGGTATTGTTCTCGACGATGTGTAGCACCAGCGTGCTGCCATTTGCTTCAAAGGTGCCACGGAAGGTCTGGCCGCCCTCCTGCAGCGAGAAGGTGTGGTCCGTACGCAACTGGATCTGGTCCGCCGGCGTTTGCGCACTCACATAAGTTGCGGGCAGGCTCAGCGGCGCAATGCCCTGCCCGCGCACGGAGCCACGGGCCACCGGCTCAGGCGCGCTCGAGCCATCGGCCGGTTGCACCGACAGCACCTCCGCGATCGTCGCGAGCGCTTGGTCGGGCGCCGGGACAGAGCGTTTATCAAACGGAAACTTCAGTTCACTGTAATAGCGGACGCCGTCGTACGGGTCGCTGTACAAGCGGAACACGATCCCATCCTTTTCGATTCCCAAAGCGATAACCCAGCACTTCTCTCCGGCGGCAAACATGCGCTTTGGGAGGTCGAGGAAGCCGGTGTTGCCCTTCAACAGCATCGTGATCGCCATGTCCCGCATCATGCTCTTGGATATCTTGCCATTCTTGTAGGTATTCAGAGGCGGCAGCGGCGAAGCGGTGGAGTACATCCAGACGCCCCTTTGCTTCAGCACTAGCACTGCCCCTGCCGCGGCGATATCGCCTCCACCCGCGGTGACCTTCGTTAGCGCGAACTGGCTTTCCAGCTTCTGCTGAAGCGAGTCGCCGCGCTGGCCCCATACGGACGAACCGCTGCCGGCTAGAACCGCGACGGCGGTAAGCAGGGCGACTCTAAGCGTCGGAAGCGTTCTCAATCTATTTTCGTCTCGTGGTTTCGATGCTCGGCTCATTATTGGAACCTCCAAGGTTGCGATCGTCTGGTTGTCCGGCTCGGCTAGTTGGTTCCCCCGGTTTGCCTCACCTGTGCCTCAAGGTTGGCGGCGTCGGTTTCTTGCGCTACCAGTTGCGCCGGTGCATCTGGGGCGGGATCGGCGGTTCCCTCCGCGACAGGGCGGGCGCCGCTGGCCGGGGCGGTCGGCAGGCCCTTCGCCTGATTGTCGGCAAGCGTCTTAAGTCCGGAGTCGATCTGCTCACGGAACTGGTTGTGCATTTCTTGCAGGTCCGCAAGCTTGACCGTTGTCGCGGAATCGGCGGCGCAGTCGTCCGGCTTACCAGCGACTACCTCCACTGGGAGGCCACCATCCGGCGTCAAGTCTTTACCTTTGCGCTGGATAATGTCTCCGGGAGTCAGTGCGCACGCCTGACCGGCCACGGTAGTTACGTCAAGGTTCGATGAAACGACGAAGAATTTCTGGTTCAGAGCCGGCGGCAGTTGTTCGCTTCCCGGGGCAGGTTCCTGGGAACTGGCTGGCGCGGGCTGCGCCGCATCCGTTTTCTCCGCCGCAAGCTGCTGCCTGACTTCATCCGCTATCAGCGCCTTTACCTCGGGCGAAAGTGTAGCCGAGGCCGACTGCTGGTCGGGTGAAAGAGGTGGAGCTTGCCCGTCGTTACCAGCTTGTTGGCTTTCATAAGCGAGCCGCAGATTTTCGGCAAACACGTAGTCCGTCAGCCACTGATCCGCGGAGGCGTAGGTCCCATAGGGAGTGAAGTATCCCGCGTAGAATCCAAACCACGGAGCTGGCGTGGCCAGCCCGAACCATGCATAACGCACGGGCGCGCCCCACGGAGTTACGGCCCATGCGTAGAACCGCGGCCCATAGTAGAAGGCAGGCACGTAATGGTAGTACGCGAAGCCGCGGTACCGATATTCACGATAGACGTGCGCGTAAGACCGTCCGCCGACGACGTAGGTGCGCGAAATGTGGCCTGGCCGCACGGTACGCTCCACGAGACCGCGATGCGGCCCGTAGCTAACCACACGCGCGCCTGGACGGCCGGTTTCGACGGTTCTCCCGCCCCCGGGCACGCGATTGATCACGGTCTTGCTGGTTCCGGCCATGCCGTGGGGAGCCTCAATAGTTCGTACCTTGCCGCGCGCGTCCGTGGTGACCGTGCGATTTGACTTGGGATCGTGATACTCCGTTATTCCACCGGGCCGGGTCTTCACGTCGGCCCCGACAGGAGGCCTATAATTGACCTGCGAAGGTCGATGCGGCGCCTGCTGGGAACCGGGTTCACGGCCCGGCGCGAGCGGCGCCTTGGCGGTGGCCGGCTTGGCTGTCGCCGGCGCGGACTTGGCAGGCGCCGGACTACTCGTGGTCGTCTTCTTGTCGGCCTGAGCCTCCCTGAGCGTCCCGGTTAAAGCGACGGCGATCATTGCGCCCGCCCCTACAATCGCTTTGCCTAATCTTTTAAAACTCACGGTCTTCTCCTTCGTTCCCAGCGTGTATAATGGTTTCCGCATAGTCGCGTCGCCATGCCGAACCGTTTACAACATTACGACGATTTACGCGAATTCGAACTGAAAAAGCGCTGAAGACGGCTGAGAAATGAGCCCTGAGAACGGAAAGGCAGCGGAAATCGACGGAACGGATGCCCAAGTCATTTGTTTCGATGGTTTCTGCCTGGACTTGCAACGCCGGTCCTTGCATCGCGGCTCCGAAAAGGTCAAGCTAACCCCAAAGCCTTTCGCTACCCTCGCATTCCTTATTGAAAACCGGCAGCGATGCGTCCCGAAGGAAGAACTCCTGGAGAAGATTTGGGGCGGCACGCGGGATGTAAGCACCGTCGAGCATGCCGTTGGCCGGCTCCGGCGGGCGCTTGGGGAGAACGCCGGGGAGGCGCGATACATCGAGACGGTGCCGGGGCAGGGGTATCGGTTTGTGGCGGAGGTTTGTCCATTGGCCCTAACGCCGGCTGTGGCGGCGGCAAGCCAGGGGCCACCCAAATCGGAGCCCGCCGGCGCCGGTGGCGTGTGGTCCTCCGCGCGCTTGCTTCGCCGGCCTTTCGCCTACGTCATCGTTCTCGCGCGCCTTGGCGTAATCGGCGCCGCCATCGCTTATGTCTTTTTTCCGGGCCGTGTCGCCCGCGGCGCATGGAACGGAGACACCTTTGTGGCGATGAGCGATTCCGGGAGAACCCTGTGGAAATATAGATTCGACGCGCCCCTTTGGGGACCGTCGGCCGAAGAGGCGGCTTGGAGGACTCAAATTGTCGATCTGAACGGGGACGGCGTTCCGGAAGTCCTGGTCGCAGCGGCATTTGGGCCGCCAGGATCGGGCGGCAAGGACGAGATTTTTTGCTTCTCATCCCAGGGAAGGCGGCTGTGGCGTTACAAGCCTAAGGTAGACATCGAGTTCAATAAGGCCGATCTAAACGGGCCATGGCACCCTAGTGATATTCTTGTCGTGCCCGAGAACCGCTCCAGTACCATTTGGGTCGCTGTCGTGCATGATGTCTGGTGGCCGTCGTTTATCGACCGGCTTTCTCCCGCAGGAGTGCGGAGCCGGGTGTTCACAAGCTCCGGAGATATTATGGCCTTGCGGCGGGTCCAGACGAAATCCGGTCCCTATATCCTTGCGGCGGGTATCAATAATGAATACAGCAAGGCCTCACTAGCCATCCTTTCAGAGAACGGTCCCCCGACGACATCGCCGCAGACGGAGGGCTCAGTGTTCCAATGCATTCGCGGCTGCCCGTCTGCCAAACCTTACCGGTATATTCTGTTGCCGCGCTCGGAACTGAATATCGCGAGCGACTCCCCTTACAACATCGCCGTTCAAATACATGTACGGTCAGGTGGTGTAACTGTCACGACAGACGAGAAAGGCGGCGTGCCAAGCGGATTCTACGACTTTTCGCAAGAACTGCGACCCGAACGCGTAGCCTATGGCGACGGGTATCGCGAGATGCACCAGCGGTTCGAACGGGAAGGCCGGATCAAGCACAGCTTCAAGGATTGTCCGGAACGGAGGAGTCCGGCCATCCTCAGGATCTGCGACGAACACGGGGTATGGAGCAATCTCGCCGTGCCACGCGTGCCCACGCCCGATTGATCAAGCACACAACGGGCATATACTCATACCAATGAGCGAATCTCCCAGCCGCGCCCCATTCGCGCCGCCACCACGCATTGTCGCAACCGCGCTGGCCGCGCGGGTGATGTTGGGCAGCGTGAGGTCGCAGTTTGGCTGGCTGGCCCTCGGTTTTGGTTCCATCTTCTTCTGGGGATTCATCTGGAACATCGACCTTTCAGGCTGGCGGTTCACGTTTGAACCCGTGGGGCACACGTCGGGACGGTTCGTTTACTGCAATGACACCCAGTTCGTCAGAGGGCGAAACCGACGCAGCCGGGGCATCTATGAGAACCACTATCAATTCGACTTGCTCGGCCGGATCCTCCAAGGATCTTCGTTCGCGACAGGCGGGTGCGCCGGGGGAAAGCTGCCCATCGAATACCTGCGGGCGCATCCCGAAGTGTCCCGGATTGCAGGCATGCGGCGCCGCCCCTACGGTCCGTCGACGCTGCTGGTGGATGTGCCGGCGGCAGCCGGCTTATTCATGATCTTTACCGGCTTTGTTCAGGGGCGGGCACGCTTGCGGTTGTTGCGCGGCGGCCTGACGGCCACGGGCAGGCTGACGGAGAAGACGTGGACGCCTATAAACGCCAGAAGCGCTTATAGATACCAAATGACCTTCGAGTACGATGCGCAAAACGGCGCCAAGGGGCGTCTTACGACACGCACGAACTTGCCAGAGGGGTTGGAGGATAAAGCCGGCGCGCCGCTGTTTTACGACCCCGCGGATCTGAGGCGCGCGGTGCTGGTGGCCGACCTTCCGGGGGGGATCGCCGCCGGAGAGGGGGGACAGCCGGTCGCGAGTTCGTCGCGCGCGTTTCTGTTACTGCCCGCACTGACGGCTTTGGGCAACCTCTGGTATGTTTATCGCCACTGGATTGCCGGGCCGTAACCTATACTGAAATTATTCTCGAACTCACTGACAACGGACTGTACTGCGCGGCGGGCGATTTCTATGTCGATCCATGGCATCCGGTGGATCGTACGGTTATCACGCACGCGCATGCAGATCACGCATGTCCCGGTTCGCGGGCGTATCTGGCGGCGCGGCCCGGCGAGGCTTTGCTGCGGGCGCGCGTTGGGGCCGCGGCTGCGATTCAGGCGCTCGATTACGGCGAGGCCGTTTCGCTGAACGGAGTGCGCGTGTCGCTGCATCCGGCGGGCCACATCCTCGGTTCCGCGCAGGTGCGGATCGAATCCGGCGGCGAAGTTTGGGTGGTTTCCGGGGATTACAAGCTGGAGCCCGATCCGACATGCGCGGCTTTTGAGCCGGTGGCTTGCGACGCGTTCGTCACCGAGTCAACTTTCGGGCTGCCGATATATCGCTGGCCGTCCGAAGGCGAAGTGTTCGCCGAAATCCGGAGTTGGTGGGCTGCCAACCAGGAAGCCGGCAAGGCCAGCGTGTTGTTCGCCTGCAGTTTGGGCAAAGCGCAGCGCGTGCTGGCGGGACTGGATGCCGCGCCAGGTCCGATCTACACGCACGGCGCGGTCGAAACTTTCTGCCGGCTCTATCGGGAGGCGGGCATCGCGCTGGCCCCCACGACGCACGTCGCTTCCGCGCCCACGGCCACGGACTGGAGCCGCGCGCTGATCGTCGCGCCGCCATCGGCGAACGGTTCAACGTGGATGCGCCGGTTCGGTCCCGTCTCGACGGGTTTCGTCTCGGGCTGGATGCGCATCCGCGGCGCGCGGCGCAGGCGGTCGCTCGACCGCGGATTCGTGCTGTCCGATCACGCCGATTGGGCGGGCATCATGTCTGCGATCCGCGCGTCCGGGGCGTCTCGTGTGTGGGTCACGCACGGATATCGCGCGCCCGTGGTGGAGTGGCTCAAGCAGCAAGGTCTGGATGCGCAGGCCATCGAGACACGCTTCGAGGGCGAACAGGACGAGCTATGAAAGCCTTCGCCGAGTTATACGTAGCCCTCGACGAAACCACCAAGACGAATGAGAAGGTGGAGGCTCTGACGAGCTACTTCTCGCGCGTGCCGCCCGCGGACGCCGCTTGGGCGGCCACGTTCCTGATCGGCCGCCGTCCGAAGCGGCTGCTGGAATCGCGCAAGTTGGCGCAATGGGCCATGGAGGAGTCCGGCATTCCGGACTGGCTGTTCGGCGAATGCCACCACGCCGTGGGCGACTTCGCGGAAACCATCGCGCTGCTGCTGCCGCCCGCGCAGGCTTCGAGCGATCTGCCGTTGCACAAATGGATCGAAGAGCGCCTGCTGCCGTTGCGCGACGCCGATGACGATGCCCGCCGCGCCGCGCTGGTTTCCGCATGGCGCGAGATGGACGAAGGGCAACGCTTTGCGTGGAGCAAGATCATCACGGGCGAGTTTCGCGTGGGTGTGTCGCAGAACTTGGTCGTGCGCGCGGTGGCGGCTGTGAGCGGGCTGGACGCCGCGGCGGTCTCGCATCGCCTGATGGGCGACTGGCAACCTACCGCCGAGTTTTGGTCGCAATTAGTCGCGTCCGACGACCGGGACGCCGATGTCAGCCGGCCTTATCCTTTCTTTCTGGCCTATCCGCTGGAAGGCGCGGTCGAAGACTTGGGCGACGTTCACGGATGGCAGGTGGAATGGAAATGGGACGGCATTCGCGCGCAGTTGATCCGGCGACAGGGGCGGACGTTCGTATGGTCGCGCGGCGAGGAGTTGATGACGGACCGGTTTCCGGAACTGGAAGCGATGGGCACGGTATTACCGGACGGCGTTGCAGTGGATGGCGAGATACTGCCCTGGAAGAACGGCGAGCCGCTGCCATTCGCGCAGATGCAGCGGCGCATCGGCCGCAAAGTGCTGGGTCCGCGCATCCTGAGCGAAGTGCCGGTGGTGATGGTGGCTTACGATCTGTTGGAGCTAAATGGCGAAGATATTCGCGAGCGTCCGATCGAGTTTCGGCGCGCTCGTCTCGAAGAGATCGCGCCGCTGGATTCCGCGTTGATTGTTTCGCCGGTTGTGCGGGCTGACACATGGGACGAACTGACCGTCCGCCGCGAGGCAGCCCGCGCGCGCAAGGTGGAAGGCTTTATGTTGAAGCGCCTCGGGTCGCCCTATCGCGTGGGGCGCCGGCGTGGCGACTGGTGGAAGTGGAAGATACAGCCTTATTCGGTGGATGCGGTACTGATTTACGCGCAACCCGGCAGCGGCCGCCGCGCCAGCCTCTTCACCGATTACACGTTCGGCGTGTGGGATGGCGGCAAGTTGGTGCCGTTTGCGAAGGCTTACTCGGGACTTACCGACGAGGAGATTCGCCAAGTGGACGCTTTCGTGCGCGGCAACACGCTCGAGAAATTCGGGCCGGTGCGGGCGGTGAAGCCGGAGTTGGTTTTCGAGTTGGCGTTTGAAGGCATCCAGCGGTCGCCGCGGCATCGGTCGGGGATTGCGGTGCGGTTTCCGCGGATGGCTCGGTGGCGGACGGATAAGAAGGCGGAGGAGGCGGATACGCTGGAGACGATTCGAGCTCTGCTACCGCCGGGTGGTACGAGCCCTATTGATTAAGGCTGGGCGGCGATCAATTCGCTAGCGCGTTTCGCAGCCGCGGCGACTGACTGATTATCCCGGCCATTTGAGCCTCGAAGGCGGTGAAGCGGGTGTCGAGGCGGTCAAGGATGCGCTCGATCCGCTCCGAGCGTTGTTCCACGCCATTGACGCCGCCGCTGAGGCCATCGAACCTGAGGTCAACATGCTCTTCAATTGCGCGCATCGCCGCAAAAAGCACTTGGCTGTTGGCGCTGATCGCCGAACTCACAGCGGAGTTGACAATCGCGCGGATTTGTTCGAGGTCTTCCTGGGTCATCGGGGTGGCTCTACTTCACTATACACGTCTTGCGCCGTCCCAACCATACCTTAATTATCGTAAGGCTTCCCCTGAGCGAGCGCCGCGGCCATGGATTCCAAGTTCTTCTTGTTGATAGGATCCGGAGCCTGCGCCGCCGCTTTTTGGGCGTACTCCGCAGCCTTCTTATAGTCGCCGACCGCCATGTAACCGCGCGCCAGTCCGACGTTCACCGGCCATGCCTCGCCATTGCGCTCGGCGTTCAGCTTGAAGATTTCCAAGGCCTCCTGATTCTTCTTGGCGGCCAGCAATTGGCGGCCGTACTGGTGAATATCCTGGCTCGACGCGGTGGGGTTGTGTACCGCGGCCTGCATGACCGTGGCAGCTTCCGGATCGCGGCCCATCTTCGTCAGTACGAGCGCCTTCGTGCTCAGCGTATCGAAATTGGTCTGGCCCAGGAAAGGCGCACCGATCGCCAGGTCCGCCCAAGCCAAAGCGTCTTCCAGATGAACTCCGGCTTTGACGCAGAACTGCGCGGCCTGGTCGTACGCCTGCGGATTGAAGCCGGCAGCGCCAGTGAGTTCCTGCCGCAACTTAGTGACATAGATCTCGTTGACGTTGTCCACCTTGATATTGAAGGGCACGGCGAGTTCTTCCCACTGCAACTCGGCCGTAGCTTCGGCGGGGCGGCGGGTAGTGAACTCGTAAGTCAGCCACTCGCGGTATTCATGCTTGGCCGGCTTGACCTTCACCCGCAGCGCGTCCTGGCCTTCATCATAGAAGAAGCTACCCCAGGCCGTGGCGTTCTTCGAGAAGATGACGGTCCATTCGTCCTGCCCGGGAATGAGATGCAATCCATACCGGCCGGCCGGTAGCGTCTGCCCTTCGATTTCGACTGGATCGGAAACCGTCAAAACCGTGTTCTCGTTCGCGCCGCCGCGCCACGGGCTGAGCTTGCCGCCGCGAAAGCCCAGGTCGCTCATGCCGTAGGGGACCAGTTTGCCCCAGATCTGGCCGCGCCTGTCGTTGGCGCCTCCGGGACCGTGAACGGCGGGGCTGGAGTAGTCGATGGTGACCTTCACCGGCCCGATAAACTGGGTCACCGATGCCTTCTGATTGTTCCCGTCGGGGGGAAGGGGCAGCGCCGGATATTGGGCGAACAGCGATCCGGACAGGGATAGGGCGAGAGAGCATTGAAGCAGAGTACGCATACGACAGCAGACGCGGCAACTCCGGAAACGTTTGGTGCTTGCGATTTTTCTAAGCGAACAGGGAGACTAGTTCGAGCGCGAAACCAGGCAGCAGATCGGTTTCGACGGGCTGGCTCCACTCCAGGGACCGGGCGGTCTCGCCGCGATGGATCTGCACGGTCCGTGATTTCGGGTAGACTTGCCACACTTCAACGGTACCGTTTCGCAGGTAGGCGCGGACTTTTTCGTGACTTTCGGAGAGACGCTCGCTGGGCGAGATGACCTCTATGGCGATATCGGGAGTGCCCGGGATAGGAACCTTGTCGGGATTCAGGCGAGCCGCCTTTTCCCCCAGCACCAAAGCGACATCTGGCCTGACCCGGTCGTTATCCGAGAGGGCAAATTCGACATCCGCGCAGGCGAGGCCCGACGACCGGCTCTGGCGGAGATACTGTCGCACGGCCAGCAGTATCTCGAACACGATATCCTGATGACGGAAGGTCGGACTGGGCACAGAAATCAGCTCTCCGTTGACCAGTTCCCACTGCCGCCCCTCATCGTAGGGCATGGCGTCGAACTGGGCACCGCTGATAGTAGTGATCGTGGCCATGAAAAATCTCTTCTCTATTATGGCTCAATTGTGCCGGGTGCGGATCCGGAGGGTCGGCGCACCGGCGTACTCGGCGAAATGGGTCGAGCCGATGTGCGCGATGTAGCCATCCAGACGAATCAGAATCCGAGGCCCCTCGGGCGTGACGATCTCTACCACGTGACCGCCGCGCAAATGATTGAAGAGCCTGCTGCCGTCGTGGAGCCGGGCATCCGGCATGCGGTCGCCGGGATGCAGGTTTCCGAACGCCGCGCCCGACGAAAGAGGGCTGTTTCAGTAATGCAATGCGAGCTGGTTCGTGGCGTCGCCGCGCTTGATCGATCGCGTTTGGAGCAGGCGTTTGCTCAATCCGAGCACCGCGGCCGCGACCGGCAGGCGCTCTGCCTCGTATGTATCGAGCAGCGCATCGGGTCCGCCGCGGGCAACGTGTGCGAGCTTCCAGCCCAGGTTGTAGGCATCCTGCACCCCTGTATTAAGCCCCTGGCCTCCAGCCGGCGGATGTACGTGCGCCGCGTCGCCGGCTAAGAGCACACGCCCGACGCGGTAGCGCCCGACCATACGCACCGCCGGCTGGTAGATGGAGCTCCAGGCGACGCGCAGGACGCGATGGCCCGTGGCTTTGTATACCGCGTCCTCAATGCTTGCGGCCGCGGTCTTCGCTTTTGCGGTGAACTGGAACAGCGGCGTATGCGGCAACGGGCAGAGCCCGATCGCGCCGCCCTTTGCGAAGGGCCAGATATGCCAGTCGCGGTGATCGAGCCCTTCGATCTCGACGTCTGCCACGAGCATAGGTGGTTGATCGATCGTCTCGCCTTCGAGCCGTAGGCCGAGCGCTTTTCGCGCCGCGCTGTGGCCGCCATCGCACCCGGCCAGGAAGTTCGCCCGCACAATCTCACCGGTCGAGAGCACAGCGTCCACTCCATGCGCGTCCTGCGTGAACGTGGCCAGCGCTGTGCCGAATTCGACCTGGCCGTCTAGCGCCCGCAGCCTCTCGCGCAGAATCGCTTCCGTACACGCTTGCGGCACCACCCAAAGGTTGGGATAAGGAACGCTTTCGGTGGGAGGCTTGAACGAGGCGAGCGATCCCGCCCGCAGCGAAAAACGGCCCAGGTGCGTCCGGAACTTCGGGTAAGGCGCGCCGGCGGCGAGAATCGCGTCGATTACGCCGAGCGCGTCGAAGATCTCGAGCGTGCGCGGCTGGATGCCTTTGCCGCGCGACCCCTCGAAGTGCGTTTTGGCGGCCTCAATTAAACGGAATGCGATCCCGCGGCGCGCGAGATCGAGCGCCAGGGTCAGCCCGTGGGGCCTGCGCCGGCAATCAACACCGTTGTTTCGTACATCGTACGAATCCAGTCTAGTGGTACGGTGTACGAATGTCAAGCGAAAAATCGCAGTTGACCCGTGAAGGGATCGCCGCCGCCGCCCTGGCCATCGCCGATCGGGAAGGTTTCGCGGCGGTGTCTATGCGCCGGGTGGCACAAGATCTCCAGGTTGGAACGATGAGCCTGTATTACTATGTGAAGTCCAAAGACGACCTGATGGCGGTGATGGACGACGCGCTCATGGGCGAAGCGCTGCTGCCGTCACTTCCGAGAGACTGGCGGCGCGCCATGATGGAGATCGCCAAACACACCCATGCTGTCTTCATTCGCCATCCCTGGGCGCTCGTGGCGATGTTGTCGGCTCCCCCCGGGCGCAATGCGATGCGCCATATGGAGCAATGTCTGGAAGCGCTGGCTGAAACGTCGATGACCGCGAAACAAAAAGTCACGCTGCTGGCGACGGTGGACGACTTCGTTTTCGGGCACGCGCTGCGCGAAGCCGCCGCCGACGCGGCGAATCGACATGGAGTTCGGCGCCGCCCAACTTGCCACCGGCGCGTTCCCTCGTCTCGAGGAGGTATTCGGCGGCGGCCGCATCGACGCGAACAAAAATCGGTTCGAGCGAGGCCTGCGGGCGCTGATGGGGGGAACCCGGATCGTAAAGCGCGCGCGGCGGCAGGCCGTATAATGGTTCCGAGGGAATCAAGGTGCAAATCAGCGCGCGAGAAGAAATTCTGTTGGTGGCTTTTAGGCGCCTTCCGCCAGAGGCCGCCGACGAGTTATCCGCTCTGGCCCAACGGCTAGCTACCCTGAGTCCGGGAACGAAAATCGACTGGTCCGATTCCTGGTCGGACGCAGACCTGCGTGAGTTCACCGCCGCCTCGCTCAAGCGGTTCGAGGACGAGGAACAGGAAGAACCGCGTTGAAACCCGGCGACGTCATCGTTGGCAGGTTGACAGGGGCCGAGGAGACCAAGGTGCGCCCGGCCGTGGTGATTGCGAGCGGGACTTATCTTGTTGAACGGCCAGACGTTTTGATCGGATTACTTACCACGAAGCTGGCCCGAGCCACTACTTCGACGGACTACGCACTTGTGGATTGGCAGGCCGCCGGGCTGCGCGCCGCCTCGTGCTTCCGAGCATACGTACTGACGGTTCACCGCTCTGAGTTGACCGTCATCGGTCATCTGGGCGAGCAGGACTGGGCCGATAAGCGACTGAGTCGCGGCAGGAGACCAAGCGGTTCACGCTGTCAATCTAGCCATTCCGGCCTGCCCGGCGGCATCGCCAGAGCCTATACCATTACTGCTTCGGTTTCCTCACTCGCCGTGAAATACGCGCAATCCGGATGGTGGAACACCAGCGCGCTGACGCTGGCTTCCGGGTCCATCATCATGCCTTCAGTCAGCCGTACGCCGATATCTTCCGGCCGCAGCAGTTTCCACATCGACTGCTGGTCGTCGAGATTGGGACATGCCGCGTAGCCGAAGCTATAGCGCTTGCCCCGATAGCGCGAGGTGAAGCGCTCCTGCATGGTCATGGTCGGCGGATCGGGGAATCCCCAATCTTCGCGGATGCGGCGGTGCAGCCATTCGGCGCAGCCTTCGGCCGTCTCGATCGCCAGCGCCTGCAGGCCGTGCGACTTGAAGTACAGCCCGGCTTGCTTCCATTCTTCCGACTTATCCCGAATGCCAGCGCCCGCAGTCACTACAAACATCGCCAGGTGATCGCGCTTGCCGTCTTCCGGGTCCAGGATGTAATCGCTCAGACACAGACCTTCATCGCGATGCTGGCGGCCGAAGTGAAAAGTATGCAGCGGGGACGGCGCGTGCGGCGCGAACAGATGGATGGCGTTGCCATCGCGCTCGGCTTCGAAGAACTGCCACACCGCCTTCACCCGCATGACCTGCGCCGCTTCATGTTTCACTTCTTCCAACTTATGGAACAGGTCGAGCGCCTTAGGTTCGTGCTCGGCGAGATGCTTCTCGAAGTTACCCTTGTAACCCAGATGCTTTCCATAAAGCATGTGCGGGTTGATGTAACTCCAGATTTCGGCGAGATGTGGCACGTCGCGCACTTTGCGGTCCACATACGGCGCAGCCGGGATTGGAATATCGGGGCGCACTTTGCGGCTGCGCGACTCAGTCACACGCACGGGCGCTTCCTCCACGACCGCGGCCAGTGCAGGCGCCTCGGCGTAAGTGTGGTCAAACATGGTCGCATCGCGCGCGGCGGGGTCCATCAGCCGGTTCATCAGGTCCAGGCCGGTCATGGCGTCTTTGGCGTAGCACACGGCCTCGCCATAGGCCGGCGCGATGCGGGTGCGCGTGAAGCGGTCGGAGAGCGCCGCGCCGCCCACCAGCAGCGGCACGCGAATGCCGGCATCCTTCAAATCGCCGGCGGTGATTATCATTTGCTGTGCGCTCTTTACCAACAAACCGGAAAGCCCGATGGCATCCGGCGCGTGCTCCTGGAAGGCGCGGATCAACATATCCGGCGGCACCTTGATGCCCAAATTGACTACGTGGTAGCCGTTGTTGCCCAGGATGATCTCGACCAGGTTCTTGCCGATATCGTGTACGTCGCCCTTCACGGTGGCCAGCACGATCTTGCCGCGTGTGGCCGAATCGGCCTTCTCCATGAATTGTTCAAGATGCGTGACGGCGGCCTTCATAGCTTCGGCCGATTGCAGCACCTCGGCCACGATCAGTTCGTTGTTGTTGAATAGCCGGCCCACTTCGGCCATGCCCGTCATCAGCGGACCGTTGATAATTTCGAGCGGCGCTGCGCCTTCCGCGCGCTTGCGGTCGAGGTCAGGGATGAGGCCGTCCTTGGTGCCTTCGACGATGTAGTTGGCCAGGCGCTGGTCGAGCGGCAGGTCCTCGGCGCGGGCCTTGATGCGCGCGCCGGCTTTGCGGAAGTGTTCGGCAATAGCGGCGATGTGGAACTGGTTGATGGCGGCGCGGTGCTCGAGAGTTTGTTGCCGCCAGTCTTCGGGCGCGAGATGCAAGTCCTCCGGGCCGTCCGCCGGCGGCGTGTTGAACAGCAGGCTTTCCGCCAGCCGACGCTCTTCCTCGGGAATCGAGGCGAAGCGTTCCAGTTTCTCGGCGTTCACGATCGCCAGATCCAGTCCGGCCTTGGTGCAGTAATAAAGAAAGACCGAGTTCACCACCTCCCGCGCGGCGGCGGGCAGCCCGAATGACACGTTGGAGATGCCCAACACCGTCCTTACATAGGGGATATGCTCTTTCACCAGCCGCACGGCTTCGATGGTTTCCACCGCGCCGCCGATATAATTGGCATCGCCCGTAGCGCACGGAAACACCAGCGGATCGATGACGATATCTTCCGGCGCGATGCCGTACTTCTCCGTAAGCAGCTCGACCGACCGCCGGGCCACCGCCAGCTTGCGCTCGCGGGTGAAGGCTTGCGCCTGCTGCTTGTCCTCGTCGATGCAACCCACAATCAGCGCCGCGCCGTAAGCCTTGGCGATGGGACAAGTGCGCTCGAATTTCTCTTCGCCGTCCTCCAGGTTGATCGAGTTAATAATCGACTTACCCTGGCAGTAAGTCAGCGCCAGTTCCATGGCGTGCGGATCGGTGGTGTCGATCATCACAGGCGCTTTGATCTTGCGGATCAGCTTCTCATAAAAAGGCGGGATGTCTTTGATTTCGTCGCGGTCCGTGCTTTGCAGGCACACATCCACGATGTGCGCGCCGTTCTTTACCTGGCGGCGGGCGATCTCCGTGGCCTCTTCCCACTTCTCCTCCGCCATCAGGTTCTTGAACAGGCGCGAGCCGATCACATTGGTGCGCTCGCCCACGATCAACGGCCGGTTGCTGTCTTCCGCTTCCACCAACTCGATGCCGGAATAATAGGCGCGATGCGCGGATGGCTTCAGAGCGCGCGGCCTTTTGCCCTCCGCCATCTGCGCGACCATTCGGATGTGCGCCGCGGTGGTGCCGCAGCAGCCGCCCACCAGGTTGAGCCAGCGGTGCTCCACGAAACGTTCCAACTGCGCGGCGAACGACTGCGGCGTTTCGTTGTACTCGCCTTCCACGTTCGGCAGGCCCGCGTTCGGATAGCAGGAGACGCGCGTGGAGGCCATCTCGCTCAGCGTGCGCAAATGGTCGGTCATGAACTCGGGACCGGTGCCGCAGTTCAACCCCGCCGCCAACAGATCCGCGTGTTCGATCGATGCGTAGAGCGCGTCGGCAGTCTGGCCCGCGAGCATCGTCCCCATGATTTCGATGGTGCCCGAAACCATTACGGGAATGCGCCGCCCAAGCTCGCGCGCCAGCCGCCGGATGGCCAGCAAACCCGCCTTGATATTGCGCGTGTCCTGACAGGTTTCCAGCAGCAGGATATCCGCGCCGCCATCGATCAGCGGCTTGGCCAGATCGTAGTAATCCTGCTGCACGTGGTCGAAGGTAATGGTGCGGCTAATGGTGATGCTCTTGCGCGTCGGCCCCATGGAACCGGCCACGAAGCGCGGTTTTCGCGAAGTGGAGAACTCGTCCGCTGCCTGGCGCGCCAGCCGCGCCGCCGCGACCATCAACTCGTACGATTCGCCATCCACGCCATAATCCACCAGGTCGCTCTTGGTTCCATTGAACGAATTGGTCTCGATGATATCGGCGCCCGCTTCCAGATATGCGCGATGGATGCCCAGCACCACGTCGGGCCGTGTTTTCACCAGGTTTTCGTTGCAGCCCTCCAGCACCAGCCCGCCGAAATCCGCAGCCGTGAGATGCTGCTGTTGCAGCATGGTGCCCATGGCGCCGTCGATCACCAGAATGCGGCTTTCGAGTGCGTCTAGCAGGGCTTCGCGGCGCTCTTCACTGGCGGTCATGGTTCAGAAGGTGTATCTTAATTCTAACAAGTTATGACCCGAAGAACTGCATTCCAACTGGCGGGCGCGGCCGCCGCCCTGCCCTCCCTGAACGCCCAACCGGCCCCGTTGAAGGGCCGTTTGAAGCAATCCGCCGCGCGCTGGTGCTACGGCAAGATGAGCCTCGACGATCTGGCGCGCAACGCCGCGCGTATCGGCCTGCAAGGCATCGACTTGATCGATTACAAGGAATGGCCCACCGTGCAGAAGTACGGGCTGGTTCCGGCTATGACGCCCGGCGCCGGCTCGATTGGCGACGGTTTCAACCGCAAGGAAAAACACGACAGCCTGGTGGCCGAGATGGAAGAAAACATCGCGCGCTCCGCGGCCGCCAAGGCGCCCAACGTGATCACGTTTTCGGGTAACCGCCGCGGCCAGGCGGACGCCGAAGGCCTGGACAACTGCGTCATCGGCTTGAGCCGGGTGAAGAAACTGGCCGAAGATAAAGGCGTGACCATTTGCGTGGAGCTGCTCAACAGCAAGATCGACCACCACGACTATCAGTGCGACCACACGGCCTGGGGTGTGGAACTGATCAAGCGCGTGGATTCGCCGCGCGTGAAGCTGCTGTACGACATCTATCACATGCAGATCATGGAAGGCGATATCATCCGCACCGTCCGGCAGAATATCCAGTACATCGCGCATTTTCATACGGGCGGCGTGCCTGGGCGGCATGAGTTGGATGGCACGCAGGAGTTGCAGTGGCGGGCGGTGGCGGAGGCCATTGTGGGGGCTGGTTTCACGGGCTATTTCGCGCACGAGTTTGTGCCCACGCGGGACCCGATGACGTCGCTCGAGGAGGCCGCGCGATTGTGCGACGTGTGACGGCGCCGTTACGGAAGCTCGCCCGGTGGGCCCAAGTTTCGTTACTGCGTCACGGTAATGGTCGCTACGCTGCCGTTCCAGTAATAGCCATAGGTCCAACCGGAATTGAAAACACCGATTGCGACATTGTAGACCCCGGCAGGGATGGATCCGTTCGGCGTCCAGCTATACGCATACGGGATACTCTGGCCGGTGGCGAAGTTCTGGGCGCTCCAGTAAGTCGTCGCCACCGCGCCGCCCGACTGGCTGAAAATCTGCAGTTCCACGTTGGCGTTGGTCAGACCAGCAGGCCCAGTCTCAGTGACGTTAGCCGAAATGTTGGACGTAATGCCGATGGCGACCGTGGATGGTTTCGCCGTCGCCGAAGAGGTGAACGTTGTCGACGATTCGACCGTGATGGTCCCAGCCGAGGCGTTCCAATTCCATGGCTGCCATGTGGAACTGAAGACGCCCACTTCGATCGCATACGTGCCGGCCAAGGCCGGCTGCAGCGCCAACGAGTAACTGTGCGACTGGCCCTTCGCGAAGTTCTGCGCCGTGAAGTTCTGCGCGGCGGCGGTGTTGCCATTGGGATCGATTACCAGGATCTGCACAATCCCGTTCGAGAGCGAGTGCGCGCTGCAGTCGACTTTCGCGGTCGCCGTGGCGCCGGCGCCTTGCGTCACCGGGTTCGGCGACGCGCTGGCGGAAGACGTGAACCTTGGAGGCGCAATCGGCGTGACAGCCAGTGGCGCGGAATTGGGGCCAGTGCCCGCCAAGTTCGTGCCCGAAACCACATAGAAGTAAGTCGTCCCATTCGTCAGACCCGTATCTTTGAAAGCAGTGGGCGCGGGGCTCGAAACCGTACCCACTTTCGTGTACGGACCGACGCTCGCGGCGCCGCGACTGACGGTGTAGCTGGTGGCGCCGCCGCCTGCTTGCCATGTCAGATGGACCGTGCCGCTTTCGACGGTGGCGGCGAGGCCGTTAGGCGCGGTGGGCGGGGAAGTCACGGTGCCTGCCGGTATCACAAACAACGTAATGCTCTGTGACGGCAGGGTGGCGGTAATCGAATTGTTGGCGATGGCTACGCTGCCGAGCGGGGTAATCGCGGTCTGGGTGGCAGATGCGATCTGCCAGGCCTGCGCCGTGCCGGTGGTCGCGAAGTTCGCCAGGCTGACGGACACGGGCGTGCTGCCCTGTTGTTTGTTGATCACCATTATGGTCAGCGCACTGTCTGTGGAGCGCACCGCCGCGAACGACGAAAGATAATCCGGATCGGCCACTCCGGCGTATACGCTGGTGTTTCCAAACGAGGAGTTCTGTCCGTCGTAATTGCGGTAAATCTGCATGGAGAGATAGGTCGGTGACGGGTTGACTGGAACGGTCCAGCGAGTGGCCATATCCAGAGCTTGCCGGCCGAAAATGCCCAACACATCCGCCTGTGTGGTCGCTCCATTGAGATTCGGCTCGTCGCCCCAGTTGTACTCAGTGATGGCCGTCTTCAATCCCGGATAGTACGGCTTCACCCACTTTTTCAGGTTAGGAATCAAATCGACGATGCCGCCGTCGATCCCGACCGTCGCGATCCAGGATTGGTCCACGTAGTTTGGGTCCCAGAGCGAACGCGTCGACTGATTGCGAATAAGTTGTGCCGCCAGCGAATCGTTGTCGCTGAAAGACCCGTCTTGCGGATAGTAGTGCACGCTCAGCACGTCCAGAAGTTGTGTGCCAGTCGATTGTTGGTAACTGGCAAGCTGCTGCAGGAGCCACGGGTAGTAGTAAGTGTTGTTGTGAGTCGCATAGTCGGACCCGGGGCCTGTGCCGTTCTGCTGGTCGAAGCCGCTGTAGAACAGCGCCAGCCAGCCCCATTCCTCCGGGCCAATGATAGTCGCGGTGGGGTCCAGCGCGCGCACCATGCCCGCATAACTGAGGTAATCGTTGTAGATCTGATTATAATCCGCTCCAATCGGGGCCACGTCGCGATGCGTGCCGAACCAGATGGAGGGCTCGTTATCCATCAGATAGTATTTGAGTCCGCGCGCGGAGGCCAGTCCCCAGGTGCTTATCAGGTGCTGCACCCATCCCTGCTGGATGGACGGGCTGTTCGGGGTGCCGGCATCCGCCGGATTGTTGCCCGTGATGTAGGGATTGCCAGGCGCGGTGCTGACGCCGTTTCCAGCATCGGGATTGTATGGATCCCACCCGGTCTGCGGGCCGTACTTGGCGACCGAAAAGGACCACACGGTGGACCGGTTGGGGCTCAGACTGCCGATGTAACCGATCATCGGTATCGTAAGCAGAGCCTGCGCGCCCACGTTGGCGGCTCGCGTGGTCGCGATGAAGTTGTCGCCGCGATAGCCAGGTGTTGGATCGGAATCGGCGATGCTTTCGAAATACCAGTCGTTTCCTCGATTGTCGGAGTTCAGCAGCCAGTTGTAGCTGGTTTCGGAGTCGCCTCCGCTGCGGTTTAGAGGGCAGTTCAACGCGACCAGATCGCTGGTGGCGGCAAAGGCAAGACCATAGATGTTGGGGCTGATCGGATGGCGATCGGCCTGCGCATCCACGGCGACGAAAGTGGGTGGGTTCTGAGCGAATGCCAGCGATGCGCTCGCCAGTACGAGCATCGTGGCACCTGTGCGGAGTTCACCCATGGGTGCACTGTATACCCGTATCGTCTGACTGTCAATACTCCAGTGGGTTATCCGTGTGCGAAATCACTCGCCCAGCAGGAACCCGAGATAGCGGCCCATCCAATAGGGCAGCAGGTATGCCGCGCCATCGTCTTCGCCGCGGCCGTCCGAGCCGCCATCGACATCGAATGGATTGGAGTTCCATTTCATAACCGGCCGTTCGTCCGGAGGCAGTAACGTTTTCGACTGGCGGTGTCGAAACCGGTCGGTTGCCGCATCCATAATCAGTCCCGCTCGATTAGAATTCGCGACGGTCCATTCAATCGTATCGACAGGCATCCGGTAAAGCGTGCGGGCCGCGCTCCGCATGTCCACGGTGGCTTGGGGTTGGCCCATGGCGAAGATGAAATCCCAAAGAGGATTCTCTTCGCGGACTATGTTTTCCCACCATCCATTCAATGCCGGCCGGTAATACCGATCTAACAAATCCGCATCCGTTTCATACCGGAAAAGATTATAGAAAGACAACAACGCCAGCTCTTCGTCGGAGTAGTTGATCTCTTCGCGCAGTTCTTTGTACCGGGTGGCGATCCGTGCGTAGCCCAAATCGATCGCGGCCTTTCGGTATTCCCGTGCGTAGCGGGCATTCCCCGTGATGTGCGCCGCGGTCTTCAGAAAGCTAAGCAATTCCATGCTGTTCAGAGCGCTGTCGCCAGGTTCCTTCCGGAAATAAGCCGGCGACCACTGTCCCCAGGTGGTCGGCTTGCCGGTCACATCGATCAGATAATAGCCATGGTCTATGATATGACCCATGATCCGCGCGGCAGTCTCCGCGATGCGCTTCTTCAGCGGGCCGCCGGGCAGCAGATCCGTGGCGATGCCGTACAGGAAGAAATGCCCGACGATCTCGTCCGAACTGGTGTCGCCTTTCCAGTAGTATTGACCGTCGGGCGTCCAGTGCCATTCGCCCGAGTCGGGCATGGGCTCTCCTTTGCGGATGTACGACCGCGCCGGGAACCCGCGTCTGCCGGCGACCTCCTCGAGGAACAGCACCGCCTCGGTCGCCTTAGTGGCGTTGGCCAGCGCCTCTGGAGAATGCGTAACTGCGTAGCGGAAGCACTCAGCCGCGGCGTACATGGAGGTCCACAATCCGTCATTGTCGTCGTCGTGCATCCGGTTGGTCGAAACGTCGCCCGGCACGCGAAGATTCGACGGCGACACCAGACCGTGCCGGTCGTGCCGCGCGTGTATGCGCTCTTCAAACAGGGCCGCCTTCGCGGCCAGCGTCATGGTGCGCAGCTCGATGTGCGACACTCCGGTCTTCGTGCGCACCCACATGCCCGCCGTTTGGTCGGGCGCGAGTTGCTGGACGTCTTCGTCGGGAAGATAGCGTTTTCCGGCAAAGTATTGGCTGCGGTCGCGGGGCGGCGCGTTCGGAGCGGCCCGAGTCACACCGTGGGTCGAGCCGGTCCACACAGCGCCGTCGGATGCCACCGCGCGGGCTGACGCGCCGGATTGTTTCAATGCCGCGGGGATGCGCGGGTCGTCCAGCGAGTAGAAGGTTCGAAACTTCTGCGGCTGCGGGGTTAGCGTGACCGCAGCGAAAGCCAGCGTCCCCACGAGTGGGGACACGACACGCACGAGTGCGCGCGCCACCGTCATTTCAAATACTTGTCGAACCAGTTCAACTCCTCCCACATCACGTGCTCGATGGATTCGCGCCCGCCATAACCATGCGACTCCAGCGGAAGCATCACCAGCCGTACTGTTCCGCCATTGCCACGAATCGCCTGGTATAGCCGCTCGGATTGGATCGGAAACGTTCCGGTATTGTTATCCGCCTCGCCGTGAATGAGTAAGATCGGCGTCTTGATCTTATCCGCCAGCATGAATGGCGACATCCGCAGATAAATATCCTGCGCCTCCCAAAGACTGCGGCGTTCGGTTTGAAACCCGAACGGCGTCAGCGTGCGATTGTAAGCGCCGCTCTCAGCCACCCCTGCGTGGAACAAATCGGAATGCGCCAACAGATTGGCGGTCATGAAAGCTCCGTAGCTGTGCCCGCCCACGCCCACGCGGTCCCGGTCCGTGACGCCCATCTCGACAGCCTTATCGATGGCCGCCTTCGCGTCCATCACAATCTGCTGCACATAGGTATTGTTCACGGTTTCGGGATCGCCGATCACCGGCATCGCCGCGTTATCCAGGACGGCGTATCCATGCAGCAGAAACAGTAAGTGCAATTCCGCGAAAATGAATTGGGTGAACCGCTCCGTCGATCCGCTAACCTGCCCCGCCGTATCCGCATCGTTGTATTCCAACGGATACGCCCACAGCAAAGTAGGCAGCCGCGTGCCCTCCTTGTAACCCGGCGGTAAGTACAGCGTAAAAGACAGGGGCACGCCGTCCTCGCGCTTATAACTTACGATCTGCTTACGAATACCGCGCACCTGCGTAGGATCCGTAAACATAGTCAGCGGCGTCAGCGACTCGCCCGCCCGGATGTAATAGTTCGGAAACTCCGCCGGGCCTTCGCGCCTCGTCAATAGGCGCGTGCCGTTGTCGTCCAGTACCGCGACCACCGTTTCGTAGCTGCCCTTGCCGGACTGAAACAGACGCTCGGATTTCTGCGTCACCAGGTTGTAGCGGTCGAGAAACGGGTGGTCGCCCGACGCACTGGCGCCGGCCGCCGTCAAATAGATGTCGTCGCCGTGTTGCAGGATGGCCTCCTGGCCGTTCGCCAGACGGTCCATCACAGGGCTGCCGGGGTCGTGATAGCGGTCCTGTACGTTGCGGCTGAAGATCACGCGGCCCTCCGGATTGGGCGTATTCCAGCCGATCTCGATCGTGCGCGCCCACCGTTTGTCGCGCTCGTAGTCGGTAACCAGAGCCTTGCCGGTCTGGGCCAGCGGTGCGAGGTCCTCGAAACGCTCGACGGTTTCAAAGACTTCGCGCGGCTGCGCCTGGAACGGCGCGGCCAGAGTCAGGATACGGTCGCGATGCGGCACTTTTTCCTTCGGATTGCCTCCGTCCATGGCTTCCGCCCAAAATAGCGAAGCCGGTTCGTCCGGACGCCACTGAACCTCGCGCGGCCCGGTCCGCACGCCTTGCACCGGAATGCGATCGGCCAGCGGGAGATCGGCAACCTGGTAGAGTCTGGCTCCGGCCCTGTTCCACACCTCCACTATCTCCGGAAAGCGATACACGGGATACAGGTACGAGTACGGCCTGTGTACGCGCGAGACCAACAGATTCCTCCCATCCGGCGATGGCTCCGCGCTATCGAAGATGCCCGGTTTGCCGGCCGGTGCGATCTTCCCCGTGGAAACGTCGAGATAGGCAAGTTGCGCGGTCGCGTAATAGTCGAACAGATCTTCGTCGCGCGGTGTGCTGAGCATATCCTCGTAGGTCGCCACGGGGCCGGAGCGGCCAGAGCTTTCCTGCACGTGCGGACCCGTGGGCGCGGCAGCCTCGGCGGGCGGCTCGCCGCGATGTTCGGGCACCGTGCGCAGTAGCAACGTTTGGTTATCCGCGAGCCACACAATCGGCTGACCCATCGCGGCATTCAGGCGCGCGCCGGCAATGCGCCGCGTCCGCCCGGTGGCCGTCTCCCCGACCCACACCTCGATGCCGTTGGCGGTGGTGTTAATGAAGGCGAATTGCGTGCCGTCGGGGCTCCAAACGGGCCTGCCCAGCTTCGCATCCGGAGGCGACACGACGGGAATATCGGAGGCGTCCGAGAGCCGCTTGACGGTGAATGCGGTGCTGTAAAACGGAAGGTGCGGCCCATTGCTGTGGATATCGATGCGCAGCCCCGCCAGGCGCAGCATGGGCTGCGCCACCTCGGCGATCGGCGGGTAGCGCAGCGGCTGCATCAGTATGGCGTAATCGTGCGAGGGGCTTACCGATATGAGCGGCGGACGGGGCGCATTCAAAACATCCAGGATCTCGCGCGGCGGCTTTTGGTAGGTCAGTTCAGCCGGCAGGGCCGGCGTGGCGGCCAGCAGGAGGACTACGGTGAGGCAAGTTCGCATATTATGTCATTCTACGACGGGCGGAACAGCGGGTTGTGGAGAACCCGCGCAGGACTGCAAGAGATTGTCACGTCGATCCGCTCCGTCGCGGATATTCAAAGACTGTTTATCTATAATCGGCGGCGGGCCGTGGTCTTGCGTGCGACGGCGGAACGGGCGGCGCTGGCCGCCTGGCTGGTGAGCGAATTGGACAAACCGGTGAGCGGGCAGGCGGACGATGCGGCCTCGCATGAATTCCGGCTATCGAGCGGCCCAGAGAGTCTGGTGCGCGTGTTTTATCTAACTCGATTCCCGTCGCCGGAGCAACGTCTGAAGGTTGCCAACCAAGTCCGCGCGAACACTGGAACTCGCCGCCTGTATATTTACAATGCGCTGGGCGCGCTGGCCGTGCGGGAGATGGACGGCCAAGTGGCCACGGCGGAAAAAGCGATCGAGGAGATGAAGGTACAATAGCGAAGGCGCCTCGATGCGCCGTAGATGATCGGGATAACGAATTATTCGGTGTATGTTCCCCGCCGCCGGATGCGACGCGATGCGATCGCCGTTGCCTGGGGCGTGCCGGCCGGACCGGGCTGCAAGGCGGTCGTGAACTTCGACGAAGACTCGCTGACCATGGCGCAATCGGCGGCCTGGCCGTTGATCGCATCGGGCGGCGCCGAGGCGCTGTCGTTCGCTTCCACCACTTCACCCTACTGGCAACGGTCGGCGGCCAGTCTGATCGCCGCCGCTTGCGATTTACCCACGCAAACGGCGACTGCGGATTTCGGCGCATCGTTACGCTCGGGAACCACCGCGCTACGGGCCGCGCTCGACGCGGTAGCAGCGGGCAGCGTCCGGACCGCACTGGTTGCGTCCGCCGATTGCCGCGATGGCGCGCCGGAATCGGTCGAGGAGATGCTCTTCGGCGATGCGGCCGCGGCGGTGTTGGTGGGTTCCGAAGGCTTGGTCGCGGAACTTGTGGCCGCGGCAACCCGTTACGACGATTTCCCGGACGAATGGCGCCGCGATACCGACGCGCAGGTGCGTTCGTTCGCTTCGAAGTATTCGCTGACGCGCGGGTATACGGAAAACGTGGTGGCCGTGGGGCGCGCGTTGTTTGAAAAGGCCGGCGTGCGGCCCGAACAGATCGCGCGGTTGGCGCTGGCATCGAGCGATGGGCGCGCGCACGTCGCGGCAGCGAAGGCGCTGGGCATCCCTGCGGCGCGCGTTGAAGATGTGCGCGTAGCCGACATCGGAATCACGGGCGCGGCCATGCCGCTGTTTCTGCTGGCGCAGGCGCTGGACCGCGCCAAAACCGGCGATCTGATCCTGGCGCTCGCTTATGGCGACGGCGCCGACGGCTTCCTGTTCCGCGCGCTGGGCGATGGCGGGCGCCTCCGTCAGGAAAGCGCCCCGATGGAGTATCCGACCTATCAGGTCTATCGGAAGCTGCGCGATTATTGGCGCACAAGCGGCGGAAGCGCGGAAATCTCCAATGTGTTCCTGCGGCGCGAGGAGACGCAAAACGTGCGCCTGCATGGGTCGCTTTGCCCGCAGTGCGGCACGTTGCAATTCCCCATCGCGAAGGTGTGTGGAGCGTGTCACTATCACGGCAAGTTGACCGAGAAACCCCTTGCGCGGCGCGGCCGTCTGTTCACGTTCACCAAAGACTTTCTATATACCGGACCGGTCGAACCCACCGTGATGGCCGTGGTGGACTTGGAAGGCGGCGGCCGCTTCCTGTGCCAGATGACCGACGTGGAACCGGCGGCGGTGGAGATCGGGATGAAGGTCGAACTGGTGTTGCGCCGCATGCGCGAGGGGGCGGGGGACCATTATTATTACTGGAAGTGCAGGCCGGCGGAGGGCGGGCTTTAGCCGGCGTGGGGCTTCAGCCCCGCTCTTGGGAGGACTATGGCGGGATCGATCAAAGACCAAGTCGCAATTATCGGCGTGGGCTGCACGAAGTTCGGCGACAACTTCGACCAGAGTTTCGAAGATCTGCTGGTGGAGGCGGGCTTCGCGGCGTTCGCGGATGCCGGTATCGAGCCCGAGCGCGTGGAAGCCGCATGGCTGGGCACGTTCTCGCCCTATGCGGGCAACGGCAAAGCCTCCGTCTCGCTGGCGGACGCGCTGCGCCTGTACGGCAAGCCCATCACGCGCGTGGAGAACTACTGCGCTACCG
>Ga0302324_100000617_pt1 | contig 90974 bp, 82 predicted proteins | sample Palsa_T0_1_FD_201949 | JGI IMG/M metagenome (GOLD analysis project Ga0302324, IMG submission 201949) | Peat permafrost microbial communities from Stordalen Mire near Abisko, Sweden - Palsa_T0_1 | ecosystem: Environmental > Terrestrial > Soil > Palsa > Peat permafrost | place: Sweden: Abisko...
AAATCAAGATCAAGCAATCTTGACCCAACGTGACCGACCCGAGTACAAAACAGCTACAGCGCAACTTCGCCGGAATCGCCGGTCACGTTCCGCCGGAACAGCCGGTCATCTTCGCCGGAATACGCACGTTGTTCCCATGGGCACCGTTTCGCTCGACCAAGGCCGCGATCAAACTGCATACGCTGTTGGATTTGCGCGGGCAGATCCCGAGTTTCATCCATATTTCCGACGGAAAATTGCACGACGTCAATGTACTCGACATTCTCATCCCCGAGGCCGGCGCCTTCTATGTGATGGACCGCGGGTACTTGGATTTCAAGCGACTCTACACGCTGCATCAGAGCGGCGGCTACTTCGTCACTCGAGCAAAGCGCAACTCGAAAGTCCGGCGCATTGCCGCCAGGCCAGTCGAGCGCAGCACAGGACTGGTCTGCGATCAGACCGTAATGTTGAAAGGCTTCTACGCGGCCAAGGATTATCCCGGGCAATTGCGGCGGGTCCGATACCGGGATCCGACGACTCGCAAATCGCTCGTCTTCTTGACCAATCATTTCGGCATTCCGGCTCTGAGCGTCTGCGCGCTGTACAAAAGCCGATGGTCGGTGGAACTTTTTTTCAAATGGATCAAACAACACCTGCGCATCAAGCGGTTCTTCGGCACCTCGGAGAACGCCGTGAAGAGCCAGGTGTGGATCGCCGTCAGCACCTACGTGCTGGTAGCAATCGCCCGGAAACGGCTGAATGTGGGTCTGTCGCTGCATACGATGTTGCAAGTTCTGAGCGTAACGCCTTTTGAGAAAATCCCTTTATTTCAGCTGTTTTCCGACACCGACGAGGGGCCAAATATGCCGCACGACGATAACCAGTTGAAATTGCCATGAAACGTGTCGGACAGTAGTGATGTTGGATGCCAAAGATTGCGGCGCTGCGGCACGCGATGGTGTCGTCGCCGCCGGTGGTAGCTCAGTTTGGGTACCCAAGCATGGCATCAAGCCTGCCCCCTTGCGGGCGCCTGTGCCAAACCCTGTGAGCATGACCACCTTTCTTGATGGTGATTCCGTATTCGGCGGTCAATTTTCGTGATGGTTTGAATTGGATCCCCATCGGGGATCTTGATTAAAAGATCCCCTCCGGGGAGTCTCCGGTTTACCAAGACCAGGAGACCCTCGAAGTGTGCCACGTACTGCAAGATCCCGTCTTTTTCCATTTTCTGACCCGCATCGATGAAGAGTTCGCGTCTGCGACCCGTTTGGGGCGTTGCCCCGGATGTGAAGGGCCGCTGCACGTAGCGGATTACCCCCGCAAGCCCCGGGTGTGTCCGGCCGCCGTGCGGGAGGATTATTCCTGGCGCTTGAGCTTTACCTGTGGCCGGTGTGACGGCCGCGCGACCTCGCCGTCGGTGCGGTTCGCAGGCCGCCGTGTATATCTGGCGGTGGTGCTGATGCTGAGCTCACCACCGGGCGGCTCGTCGGGGCAAGGGCTGTGCGAGTTGTTCAGCATCCCGGCACGCACACTGAAGCGCTGGCGCAGGTGGTGGCAGGAGGACTTTCCCTTGTCGTCATTCTGGCAGTCGGTGCGCGAGAGGTTCATGCCGCCGGTGACGATCATACGGCTACCGCAGAGTCTGCTGGAGCGCTTCGAGGCCGGGGTGATGGCGGATCGGCTGGGGCAGGTGTTGCGATTTGTCGCGCCGTTGACCACACGCCCGGTCAAGTAATCCGAAGGTCACTGCGTACCCGCAGAGGATGCCGATAGCCGGTGTCCCGAGGGCTTTGTAGCCTTCGCTCCCATCAGTGGCGCCGAGGATGGCGTCAATCAGGGAGCGAGGGTGAGCGAAGAGTACGATCTGCCGCAGCGGGATCGATGGGCGCGGCTGCGCTTCGCGATCGTGGGGCCTTTGTTGGCGGCGCCACCAGGCGCCGGCGAACTGCACGATGCCCTGAACGCGTTGGCTGCCAAGAGCTGGCGTCATCCGTTCACGGGGCTCGAGGTTCGCTTCGGTGTCTCGAGCATCGAACGCTGGTACTACGCCGCCAAGAAGGCCAGCGATCCAGTGCAGGCGTTGCGCAACCAAGTGCGCCGCGACATCGGTCGCTTCCCGAGTCTGTCGGCCGTGGCCGTGCAGGCACTGACCACGCAGTACCGCGAGCACCCGGGCTGGACCGCGCAGCTCCACCACGACAACTTGAAGGTGACGCTCGGCGGCGCCGGCACGAAGTGCCCGTCGTATCCGAGCGTACGGCGGTATCTGAAGGCCCAGGGGTTGCTGCGCCGGCGCCCGCCGAAGCGCGCCACCGACGGTGCCATTGCCGCCCGCGATCGGCTCGAACAACGCGAGGTGCGCAGCTACGAAGTCGAGCATGTCCTGCAGTTGCTGCATCTGGACTTCCATCACGGCTCGCGCAAGGTGCTGACCCAGCGCGGCGCGTACGTGAAGCCCCTCCTGGTCGGCTTCATCGACGATCGGTCGCGCTTCCTCTGCCACGCGCAGTGGTACACCAACGAGCGCACCGAGGAGCTGGTCCACGGTCTGTGCCAGGCGCTGCAGAAGGTGGGACTGCCGCGTTCGCTGATGACCGATCGAGGCTCGGCGATGATCTCCGGGGAGTTTACCGCGGGGCTGCACCACCTCGGCATCTTGCACCTGCCGACGCTACCGCACTCACCGCACGTGTATGTCGCCGAGTAATTTATGTTCTCATAATCCGCCGAAGGCCGGGATTTGTAGGGTCAGCGCGAGGTTTTGCAGAACATAATTTTGGCGGTCAAAGTGCGTGGTTTCCCTCACCCGGAGCGCGCCATGCACGAGAGTCTGTTTGCCTTTTCCTCCACCCTTGCGCGATATCGATCAGCACCGTTGCTCGCCGATCGCGAACGCTTTCTCCACCATTGTGCCGAGCGCGGCTATACCCGCGGCGGATTGGAGAAGATTGCCTGGCTGCTGCGCATCGTGGCGCAGAGCCGGATCGCACAGCAACGGACTGTGAGTCGTGCTGATTTCGATCGGATGGCACTCACCTATTGCGCCAGTACCCGTCCAGTGCTGATCCATGCTGCCATCGGGTGGTTTGCCTTCATGGGCCGGCCGCGGCTTGAAGCACGGCCCGAAGGACGATTTGTCGGCGAGCTTGCCGCATTTGAGACGTTCATGCGCGAGGAGCGTGGTCTGTCGCCGGGGACGATCCTCACCCGCCACGAACAGCTGCGCCCCTTTCTCGATACGCTTGAGCACGACCGCCACGTGCGCTCGCTCCAGCAGATCACCCCACAATATATCGATCAATATCTCGTCGAGCAAAGCAAGAACGGCTGGTGCCGTACTTCGCTTTTCACGTTGGCCGGCACGCTGCGCAGCTTCTTTCACTACGCCGAGATGCAGCGCTGGTGTCGAGGTGGACTGGCGGCCGCGACGGATGCACCGACCGTTTATGCTCAGGAGGGTCTTCCGCGCGGGCCCGATTGGGGCCAAGTTCGAGCGCTGATCGCGAGTATCCGAGGCAACGATCCCGTCACCGTCCGAGATCGCGCGGTGATTCTGCTGCTGGCCGTCTACGGGTTACGAGCCGGGGAAGTCGCGGCCTTGCGCCTCGAGGATCTGGACTTCGACAACGAGCTCATCCGGGTCACGCGACCGAAGTCAAGGCGTACTCAGCAATACCCCCTGGTCGGTTCTGTAGGCAATGCGCTGCTGCGCTACCTGCAGCATGCGCGACCCCGTTGCGGCTGCCGGGAAGTGTTTCTAGCCATTAAGGCACCGAGGCGTGCGCTCTCGGCCGCGAGCATCTCGGCAATCGTCCGATGGCGGCTTCGCGCCATCGGCGCCCACGGTATCCCTTGCGGGGCGCACGGATTGCGTCACGCCTGTGCGAGACACCTGCTGGCAAAGGGATTCTCCTTCAAGCAAATCGGCGATCAGCTCGGTCATCTACGCGCGGCGAGTACATCGATCTATGCAAAGGTGGATCTGAGCGGCTTGCGGGAAGTGGCTGAGCTCAGTCTCAGGGGACTGCCATGAGACTTCCCGATCTGGTTTCGGCGTATCTGGACTACCGGCGCGCTTTGGGTGCCCGCATGAAAGGCGAGGCGTTCATGTTGCGCGCATTCTGCAAAAGCGTCGACGACGCCCCGCCCTCGGCACTGACAGCGGGTCAGGTTCGCGCGTATCTCTATCGCGGCGGCGTCTCCCCGCAGACCGTTGCCAAAAGGCAGCGGGCCTTGAGCGGATTCTATCGATACCTCGCGACCCGACATGGCGTCCACCTGACGGCGTTGCCTCGGCCTCCAAAGTCGAACACCACCACGTTCGTTCCCTATATCTACTCTCACAAGGAGATCAGAAGGCTACTTCAGGCCGCGCCCGTCGCTTGCAAAAATCCCTTAGCGCTTTTCGATGAGGACACGCTGCGCACGGTCTTGCTGCTTCTGTACGGCGCAGGATTGCGCCTCGGCGAGGCGATCCGCCTCGATGTCGGCGATGTCGACCTGGACGAAGCGGTTCTCATTGTTCGACGAACCAAATTTTTCAAGACGAGGTTGGTACCGCTGGGGAAGGATCTGGCCAGAGTCTTGATCCAATATCGTCAGCGCTGTGATCGATTACCGAGGTCGAGCGCCGATCGCCCATTCTTTCGGATGCGCAACGGCGAGCGGATCGAGCAGTTCACGGTCGAGCGAACGTTCCGTCTGCTGCGTAAGACTGCGCAAGTGTCTCGTCCGGGCGGAGCGCGGCGACAGCCGCGCCTGCACGATTTGAGGCACGCCGCAGCGGTCCATCGGCTCATCGCCTGGTATCGGCGCAGCGCCGATCTTCAATACCTACTGCCGCGCCTGGCCACGTACCTTGGACACAAGGACCTTTCCGGGACGCAGCACTATCTCACTCTGACACCACCGCTTCTGCAGGAAGCAAGCAAGCGATTCGAGCGCTATGCGGGAGGATGCCATCATGGCTGATCTTACGATGATTGCGCCCTGGGTGCGTCGCTTTTTGCTCGAGCACGTGGTCGGCGAGCGCAACCTCTCGCCCAATACCCAAAAGAGTTATCGAGACATGCTGCTGCAGCTACTGCCATTCATTGCGAGAGACGTCCGTCGAACCGTCGAGAAGCTGACGGTGCAGGACCTTTCCGCCGATCGTATTCGGCTCTTTCTGAAGGAGATCGAGGGTAGGCGAAGCTGCACCGTCCGCACGCGCAATCAACGCTTGAGTGCGGTCCATGCGCTTGCACGTTTTATCGGTGAGCACGCACCCGAACACCTCCAGTGGTGCGCCGAAGTACGCCAGATCCCCTTCAAAAAGACGATGCATCGCTCCATCACCTGTCTCGATCGTGAGGAGATGCAGGCGCTGCTGGACGCCCCCGTTCGCGCAACTCCCCAAGGTAGGCGAGACTACGCCTTGCTTCTCTTCCTCTATAACTCCGGCACTCGCGTGAGCGAGGCCGCCCAGCTATTGGTCCAAGACTTCGACTGGCATACCCGTGCGGTGCAAGTGCTGGGCAAAGGCCGAAAGCTGCGCACGTGTCCGCTTTGGCCGGCAACGATACAAGTGCTGCGGCCGCTGGTGGCGGGGCGGCCGATGACGGATCGGGTCTTTCTCAACCGCAACCGTGAGCCCTTTACGCGATCGGGTATTTATGGACTGGTCAAACGCTACGCCGCTCGTGCGTCGCTGAAGAGGGTATCGATTTGCGCTAAACGTATTGGGCCGCATGTCATCAGACATTCGACGGCCTCGCATCTGCTTCGGGCAGGCGTCGATATCAACACGATCCGCGGATGGTTGGGACACGTGTCACTCGATACTACCAACATTTACGCAGAGATCGATCTTGAGACCAAAGCCCGCGCCCTTGACGCCTGCGCCATCAAGGAAAGCAAGGGATCGCATACACCGTGGCGTCAACAGCGGGCGCTGATGGAGTTCTTGCATGCACTCTAGAAAATTATGTTCTGCAAAACCTCGCGCTGACCCTACAAATCCCGGCCTTCGGCGGATTATGAGAACATAAATTACTCGGCGACATACACTGCTGGACGAGCAAGCCGATCAACTGTACGCGATGACAGATCCGATTGCGGAGCGCATCAGAACCACCGGCGGCTCAACACTACGCTCGATCGGTCACATAGCGAGAATTCAGCGAATACTCGACAACGATGTGGACTATGTCGACCCGCTCGACATGCTGGCAGAGCTCCGTGAGGACAATGTGGCGCTGACGGGACGCCTTCGAGAGGTCCACGAGGTCGTCGATGAACTCCGCGACATCGCGACGGCAAGTTTGATCGAGAATTGGATTGATGAAACTGAGCGCCGCGCATGGTTCTTGTTTGAGTCCAGTCGACGGGGGACGGGCTAAACCGATAACCCTTTGCTGGCTTGGAATCCGTCCCGGGACCCCTCGGCGCGCGGAACATCTCCAAGATCAATCGTTGCTGCGTCCGGCTGGGTTGATCGTATGATGCTACCAGCGCGTTAAGCAGGGTTCGGAGACCGAGCGGTTTTATCGGCGGATGCAGCCCTGTGTCATTAATTTCACATGACCTCTACAAATGCAGCAAATATTGCCGTACACGGTGGCAGATCAACTCCACACTTCCACTTTGAGGCCGGGCACGTTCGAGAAATGCTTCAGATTGTTGGTGACCACGGTCATCCCCTGGGAAACGGCGTGTGCGGCGATCAGAAGATCCATATTTCCGATCGGCTTACCGGAACGCTCCAACTCAGTGCGAATCCGCGCATAGTGGGGTGTAACTTCGTCGGTCCAATCGAGAATCGCAAGTCGATCCAAATACGCCTCGATCAGCTCCGCGAGTTTCGGCCGTGCCGCCTTCTCTGCGCCAAAACGCAACTCCGCCGCGGTAATCACGGACACGTTGAGCGTCTCGCCGTGTTTCTCGAACTTTTCAACCAGTGCCGCTGGCCTGCGCTTGATGATGTAGCTGGAGATATCTGTATCCAGCATGAACCCCGTCATAGCGGTTCGCGGGACTGCGGAGATGGATCGTTCCGGTTCTCCAGAAAATCATCCGGTACATCCACCTGCATCGCGAAAAACGATGACCAATTAGGCTTGACCGGCGAAATGAACAGTCCATCCCCTTGCTTTCGAATCCGCACTTCCTTGACGTCTGCCGGAAAACGCAATTCCTGCGGCAGTCGCACAGCCTGGTTGGCGCCATTGCGAAATATAGACGCTCGCTTGGCGACGGCGCCGGACATCGACCTCGCCACCGCCTTAGACGTGACTAATTTGCTCTTTCCGGTTCTCGCGCGCCTCATTGCATAGTCTCAGACCACATTCTGCCTAGCATATGCCTTGCATATGGCGCGGTCAAGGTGCGGTCCCTTATGCTCCAAACCTCATGGGCTCCCGGGCTGCAGCCGGGACGATTTCGCCAGCGACAGGCCCTTCCCGAGATTTGAACCTGCACCGCTTACGTTCGGGACGTAGCAGTCGCAGGTTCAAATCCTGTCACCCCGACCATTGTTTGCGGGTCTATATTGGCTATTTATCATTAACAGATGGCCATTTCGGTTTCCAAGTTCAAGAACTCCTGCCTCGACGTGATTCGCCGCGTAGAAGCAACGGGGCAATCCGTGTCAATCACCCGGCATGGTAAGGTTGTTGCCCGCCTTGCGCCGTCATATCGAGCCACGCAGAGTGCGGACGCTAAGCCTTGGCAGCAGCTACGGGCCCTAGGAGGCAAATTGCTCGCTGAGCCAAGTGAATCGGTTGTGCGCGAGGAGGACTTCGAGGCCCTGCGTTGATCTTGCTCCTCGACACGCATTTCTGGATTTGGTGGCTTAGCGAGTTCTGACGGTTCTGCCCCTCGATCGAGACGTCGTAATCGCAGTAGATAGCCGTGGCAACCGCCCGTACGCCTGGGATCCCTCTGACTACGCGTGATCGCGCGATTCGGCGGTCTCGTACTGCGAAGCTGTGGTCGCCCTGAGGCGATTGGCTCCCTCGCCTTCTTCAGACATCCGCCGGATCAGACGGTGAGCGCGACTCAGCGAAGTGCCGCCGCCAAAGACGATAGAGAGTGGAGTGAGATCAACGCCGGAGAGGGCCCGGAGTGCTTTGACTACGTAATAGTCTTTTTCGACGAGCGCTGTGCTCGGCAATCCAAAGAATTCTTGGACTTCAAGAAGCTCTGTCTGGCTCGGCTCAACACTCAAGTACCAGTTCCGTATTGCCGTATCGAAGCTGGCTAGCGAAGCGACCGCGAATCTTCACGACTGGATTGACTGGAATCTGTGTCGACGTACCCGCGTTGTAGGCTTTCTCAGCCTCTCCCGGCTCCCAAACCGCACCGAGTTTGTTCAGCGCCTGCCGTGTAGCGCCGATGAAGCCATTGGGGCTGTCGAGCATCGTGGCGCCGGTCAGTCGCGACTGAATCGCGCGGCCATAGACCCCGTAGCCCAACCGTACGAGCTACCGCCGACGCACGAGCAGACGCAGCGCGCGCAGCACCTGATCCTCGCCCCCGAGGTCACGGAATTCACGCGTCAAAAAGACCGCGTCGCGCTTGCGCGCGATCCGCGCTCGATTCTCGCGATCAGTGTTTTTGACTTGAGACGCATAAGTTTCGATGCCCTGCTCCGCCGGGCGGCACAACAACTGATCGACCTCGGCGGAGTATCCGACGTGCGTGTTCTGCAAAACGGTCGCCTAGTGACCGGGATCGCGGGCAGCGGCCCGCCTGCGGCATTGATCAGCCGCCAGTCAAACGCCCTTCATTCTGCTCATCGCGAGCGGAAATTCACGGAGGGGTGGATGCAAATACCTCCCGCCCGCCTTGGGAGTCCCAGCGCACAGAGCCGCGCCTCAAGTTGGCGTAGTGTAGAGTCTGCGCCGACTGCGATGAATCAGCAATTGCGATGCGCGCAGGTTCGGATTGGCACTTCAATCAGGAGAGTTGCATGTCTCACACATATTGGAACGATTGGTACTTCGGTTGGGGCTGGTTTCTGTGGTTCGGTATCATTTTTCTTTTCTTCTCCAGCATCGGCAATTGGGGCTATACCTACAGCGCGCACCGAAGATACGGTCAGCTCCCCGGTGGAGATGCGCTCGACATTCTCAATGCACGGTACGCCCGAGGCGAGATCACACGCGAGGAACTCGCCGTCATGAGATCCGAGGTCACCAAGTCGTAGCGCGAAAACCGGCGCCGTCGGGCGCTGCGGCCCGCATATCGATATCTCGCCTGTCTCCTCAAAGACCGGTCTCGGGCTCGAGGCGCTTTACGCCTGGATCCAATCTAGGGCGTCAGGACCGCGGCTCCTTCAAAACGTCCCGCACGCAAATCGGCGAGCGCCTGGTTCGCCTCAGTCAGTGCATAGCGCCTTGTCTGCACCTTGACGTCGATCTGCGGCGCGAGGCGCAGGAAATCGAGTCCGTCCTTGCGCGTCAAATTCGCAACCGACAACAACTCCCGCTCTTCCCATAGGAAACTGTAGGGAAAGCTTGGAATGTCACTCATGTGGATGCCGGCACATACCACCCTGCCTCCTTTCCGCACCGCCTTGAGCGCCAGCGGGACCAGGGCCCCGATCGGCGCGAAGATGATCACGGCATCGAGCGGTTCGGGCGGCGCCTCATCGGAGCCGCCCGCCCAGACCGCGCCCAAGCTCTTGGCGTAAGCCTGGGTGCGCGCATCGCCGGAGCGCGTGAAGGCGTAGACCGACCGCCCTTGCCGGTGCGCCACTTGAGCAAGAATATGCGCGGCGGCACCGAAACCATAAAAGCCGATTTTCTTCGCTTCTCCCGCGATCACGAGTGAGCGCCAGCCGATGAGTCCCGCGCAGAGCAGCGGCGCGATCGAGATGTCGCTGCCCACCTCGCCCAAGGGGAATGCGAAACGCGCATCGGCGACGGCTGCCGTCGCATAGCCCCCGTCGCGTGTGAAGCCCGTGAAGAGTGGTTGATCGCACAGGTTCTCGCGATGCATCAGGCAGTAAGGACAGGTTCCATCCGTGTGGCCAAGCCAGGGGATGCCGACCCGTTCGCCCAAGCCCATGCCTTTGACTTCCGTGCCCATGGCGTCTATGCGGCCGACGATCTCGTGCCCGGGAATGATCGGGATCTTTGGATTGGGCAGCTCGCCGTCGACGACATGCAGGTCCGTGCGGCACACGCCGCAGGCGAGGACCTTCACCCGTATCTCATGGGGACCCGGCTCTCGATCGGGCAGCTCCATCCACTCGAGCGGAGTCTTCAGTTTCTTGAGGATCATCGCGTGCATGTCGAAACTCCAGCTAGGCGGCGCAATACGCCGGGAAGCAGATCCGGTAGATCTTCCGCAAGAAGCCGCTGCGCTCGAGGCCGCGCGGTGAGCCACAACCTCGGATCGTTTTCGAATGTGTTGAGGGCAATCGCCGTATGACCTCCCGTGCCACATCGCCGCCGGCGTTCTCGCTCAACCGGGAGGCCGAGACGCCGCCGAGGACGGTGGGCCGGTCCGCCTCGCCCATCTCGCGCGCATCGAGGAGGGAAATCGCGAAGTTCATCAGAACTGCAGCACCACGCGCGCGGGCACGTCTCCAGCCTCAAGCCGCTTGAACACCGCGTTGATCGCCGACAAGGGTTGCAACTCGATGTCCGCCTTGACTTTGCCCTCGGCGGCGAAGCTCAAGGCCTCCGCGAGATCCTCGCGGTTGCCGACGAACGAGCCGCGGATGCTGATGCAGTGCGCGACGACATCGAACAGCGGTACGGGGAAATCGCCCGGCGGTATGCCGACGAGGACGCAAATCCCACGTTTGCGCGTCATACCGACGCCTTGTTTGAACGCGGCCAGCGAAAGGGCCGTGATGAGGACACCGTGAGCGCCTCCATCGGTCGCCTTTTTGACCGAAGCGGCCGGGTCGCCGGCCCTCGCATTGACGGTGACCTCAGCGCCCAAGCTCGTCGCGAGCGCCAGCTTGCCATCATCGATGTCCCGCCGATCCCCGACACCGCCAGCCATTCGCCGGGCTTCGCTTCGGTCTGCTTGATGCATTTGTAGCTCGTGACACCCGCGCAGACAATCGGCGCCGCTTCCTGAGCCGATAAGCCCGCAGGGATGCGCGCCACAAAGTTGGGATCGGCCAATAGATACTCCGCGAACGCGCCATTTGTGTTGTAGCCCGTGAAAGTCTCGGCCGAGCAAATGGTTTCCCGCGCCGGAATAAAGGGCAATTGGGGCTTCAGGGGCCAATCACCGTCTGCGGCATGGATATCCGTATGGCACACGCCGCAGAACTCAGTCTTTACGAGAATCTCACCGGCGCCCGGCTTGGGGATGTCCCATTCGCGCAGCACCAGCGGTTTCTTGAAATGTTCGACCATCGCGACATGCATCTTTGTCATACATTGACTCCGGTTGATGATTTCAGGTCGCTGCCGCACGCGCGCCCAGGCCGCGGACCGCTTCGACCATCGAAACGCGGACCGCGGTCGCGTCACCGTAGACCACCAACGGCTGACCACTGCCACCCGAACTTAGATGTTACATCGTCGTGGTTACTCGACCGGTGGACTTTCAGTCGACGTTGCCGTCGATCCACCGGTAGACCGAGCAGGTGTTCCATGGTAGAATAACTTCTACCGAGGTAGATAATGACCCTTAACATCAAAGACCCTGAAGCTCACAAGCTCGCCCGGAAACTCGCAGAGCGGACCGGCGAGACGATGACGCGCGCAGTTACCGAGGCACTGCGTGAACGTCTCGCGCGGTTGAGCCGCACTCATAAGCCGGAAACAACGGCACATGATCTGCTTGCTATCGGGCGCCGTTGCGCGTCCACCCTGAAGGGAAAGCCTGTGGATCACGGATCCTTACTTTATGACGAGCGCGGCTTGCCAAAATGATTATCGACACTTCCGCGATTATCGCGATCCTATTCGATGAAGATGATGCGCGGATCTATGCTGAGGCGATTACCAAGGCCGATTCATGCCGCATATCGGCGGCAACGTTCGTTGAAATCGCGATTGTCGTGGAGGCGCAGACCAAGAACAGCGGCAGCCGCCAACTTGATGCATTCTTTCGCCGTGCAGGCATCGCAATCGAGCCTGTTACCGAAGAACAAGCGCATATCGCGAGACAAGCGTTCATCGACTTCGGAAAGGACCGGCACCCCGCCGGCCTCAACTATGGGGACTGTTTTTCCTACGCCCTCTCGAGGGTTACGCGGGAACCGCTTCTATTCAAAGGGAAGGACTTCGCCAAGACTGATTTGATTGCCGCTCATTAGCCGCTGCAACGGAGCCGATCCACGGTAGACCAGGGGGAAGAGCTGCGTTCAATCGTCCCAATCGATGCATGGTTTGCGAGAAGCTGGATCCCTGGACGACGTACGGGGTTGGCGCGCAGGCGTCGGCTGACTGTTGGCCTCTATATCCGCCACGAGACCCCGGAGCAGATCGAGCGCTCCGTTGATCTTTTCAATGCCGCCTGAGATCTTTGCGGCCAGGTTGCCGTTTTCGCGCTCGTTGGCGTAGGCCAATGCTTTCATATTCAGAAATCGCAAATCCGTTTCTATTCTCTTCAGCTGATTCGCGACGACGCCGAGCGGGAGCGCGATCGCCAGCTCCAAATTCGCGGGGGATGCCTCTGTCATTGGGATAACCCTGGGTTAGTCGAGCAAAATTGCTGCCGCCCTGAATGCACGCGGCGGGCGATCGCTACTGTACCTCGGTAGCGTGCGCGTGAGCGACCACATCGGCGAGGCGGCGGGGGACTTTTTCACGCAGAGAGGTCTTGTCTTGCGGCAACGTCACGGCACCCGCTTACGCGGGACGAGGTGAAAGAGCGCGTGAAGAATTCACTGGTCGGCGCGGGAGTCATCGCCGCCCTCTCTTTCCCGATTTTTCAAGCCAACGAGTAGGAGGCCTCTATAATCGGTACGGAGTCTGGACTACCCCTGAATCAAGTAACAGCGACCGAGAGGGACCATGCAGCCTGCCGCTCAAAAAGAGTGTTGCCGCGGACCCGCTCGGAGCGCACCGGTTGCTCAGGGCACGATCTACACCTGTCCGATGCATGCGCAAATTCGGCGCAGCGAGCCCGGCAGTTGTCCAATATGCGGAATGGCGCTCGAGCCGGAGGGCATTCCTGAGGCAGAGGGCACGAGTCCCGAGCTCAAGGATATGACCCGGCGCTTCCTTGTCGGCGCTGTCCTCGCCGCGCCTATCTTTGCTTTGGAGATGGGCGGCCACCTGCCTGCGCTGAAATTGGACCACTACGTGTCCATGGCGGTCTCGATGTGGATTCAGTTCGCGCTCGCAACGCCCATCGTGCTGTGGTGCGCTTGGCCGTTCTTTCAACGAGCCTCGGCATCCGTTTTGAACCGCTCGCCTAACATGTTCACCTTGATTGCCTTGGGGGTTGGGGCGTCCTATTTGTATAGTTTGGCGGCGACCTTTGCCCCTGGGCTTTTCCCGGCGGGTCTTCGTCAGCATGGCGGCCTGATCCCGGTCTACTACGAGGCCGCCGCAGTGGTCACGGTTCTCGTGTTGCTGGGTCAGGTGCTCGAGTTGCGCGCAAGGGAGAAGACCGGCGGCGCCATTCGGGCGCTCCTGAAATTGGCGCCCAAGACAGCGCGGCTCATCCGGGCGGATGGCACCGATGAGGAAGTGCCGCTCGATGAAGTCCGCGTGGGCGATCGGCTGCGGGTGCGACCTGGCGAAGCAGTTCCGGTCGATGGCGCCGTGATCGAGGGAGCAAGCGCAGTCGATGAATCGATGGTGACCGGCGAGTCGATGCCGGTGGAAAAGGCGGCCGTCACCAAAGTGATCGGCGGCACGATCAACGGGACCGGCGCGCTCGTGATCACCGCCGAGAAGATCGGCGCCGATACCATGCTATCTCGCATCGTGCACATGGTCGCCGAAGCGCAGCGCAGCCGCGCACCCATCCAACGTCTCGTCGACGTCGTTGCCGCGTGGTTCGTTCCCGCGGTAATGGTCTCGGCAGCCATCGCGTTTGCGGCCTGGATGATCTGGGCGCCGGCGCCGGCGCTGGGCCTGGCGGTGGTTGCCGCCGTGTCGGTGCTCATCATCGCGTGCCCGTGCGCACTGGGTCTTGCAACCCCGATGTCGATCATGGTCGGTGTCGGTAAGGGGGCGAGCGCCGGCGTGCTGATCAAAAACGCCGAAGCGCTCGAGCGATTCGAAAAGGTCGATACCCTGGTAATCGATAAGACCGGCACCCTCACCGAGGGTAAACCGCGGGTCACTGCGGTCGTGGCCGCCGCGGGCTTTGACGAATCGACCGTCCTTTCGCTGGGCGCGAGCCTGGAGAAATCCAGCGAACATCCGCTCGCCGCCGCCATTCTGGCAGCGGCCGCGGAACGCAAGGTGCCGCTGCAAGACGTCACGAACTTCGCTTCCATCACAGGCAAGGGCGTTACCGGAATCAGCGGCGGTCGACGCGTGGCAGTCGGTAACGCTGCGCTGCTCGAGGACCGGGGCGCGCCCGGTGCCGATCTCGAGGTGCGCGCCGATGCGCTGCGAAAGGAAGGTGCCACGGCCCTCTTCGTGGCGGTGGATGGCAAAGCGGCCGGGGTCATTGCGGTGGCCGATCCGATCAAGGCGACGACGATGGCGGCGCTCGATGCCTTGCGTAGTGAGGGCATTCGCATCGTCATGTTGACCGGCGACAATCGCACCACGGCCCAGGCCGTCGCCGCCAAGCTCGGCATCACTGAGGTGGAAGCGGATGTACTGCCCGATCAAAAGAACGCTATCGTGCGGCGCCTCAAAAGCGAAGGCCGGGTGGTTGCGATGGCCGGGGACGGCGTTAATGACGCTCCCGCGCTGGCCGAAGCCGATGTCGGCATTGCGATGGGTACGGGCACCGATGTTGCCATGCAAAGCGCCGGCCTCACGCTCGTCAAAGGCGATCTCGCCGGTATCGCACGCGGCTGGGCCTTGAGTCGCGCCACGATGCGCAATATCCGTGAGAATCTCGTGCTGGCATTCGTTTACAACATCATCGGGATCCCCGTAGCAGCCGGTGTGCTGTATCCCGCTTTCGGACTTCTCTTGAGCCCCATCATCGCAGCGGCCGCCATGAGCCTGAGCTCCGTGTCGGTGATCGGCAACGCGCTTCGTCTTCGAGTAGCACGAATCTAAAGATGCGCGGCGCTCGGAACCCATCCGATCCGCGCCGAACTCGAAGCGGGAGCCGTACTGCCGATCTGCTTCGGCCAAGCGTGTCGAGTTCGCCGGCACCGGTCAAGGCTGCTCGACCGCGCTGTAGACGATTTTTCCCGCAACCATCGTCGTCAATACACGAGTCTGGCTGATATTCTCGCGAGGAACAGCAAAGGGGTCCTGAGAAAGCACCGCGAGATCGGCTTCCTTACCAACCTCGAGCGTGCCTACCTTATCGTCCATGAACGCCACGTAAGCGGATCCCAGCGTGTACGCCTTGAGGGCTTGCTCGACTGAAATCCGCTCCCCCGGAACGTAGACGGCTCCGGTCGGAACCGCGCCGCCGTTTGCCGCACCATCCAGCGGGTTACCGGCAATGTCGGCGGTGTCGGGAGAGCGCCACACCTCGCGGGTGGTTGCTTCCTGTATTCCAACGAAAGGGTCCGGGGGCCAGGTGCAGGGCCAGTCGCTCGAGAAAGCCACGACAGCGCCACTCTCCTCGAGGCTCTTCCAGCGGTCTGTGGCGAGTGGATTGGCCGGATCATAGTTAAGCCCTTGTTCCGCACAGCAGAATGTCGGCTGCATCACGACCGAAACTGAAAGCTTGGCAAAACGGGTGATATCGGCCTCGTCCGTGAGGTCCGCGTGCTCGATACGAAGTCGTCGATCGCGTGGACCGTGCGCCTCTTCGACCCGCTCGTACGTATCGAGAATCATGTGCACCGAATCATCGCGCGCCGCGTGCGTCATGATTTGAAATCCCAGCCGATCGAGTTCCATCACCAAAGCCTGGTAGTCTTGGGGCGTGTAGACGAGCGGCGGAATCAAGCCCGTGGCACCATCGGCGAAGAACTTGACGAGATTGGCCGATACCCAATCATCGTGATAGAGCCTCCGGGCCTCCTCCAGCTCGTCGATGAACTGCGGCGTCAGTCGGTGTGGCACAGCCACCGCACCGAAGGAAGTGCGGGTTCGAACGGTCAGCACGCCGCGGTCGCGCAGCGCGGCGAAGAGACGGATTTCATTGAGATTGCCGGTCGCGTTGACCACCGTGGTGACGCCAAATGAGTTCAAGTAATGGGTCGCGGCCTTGAGCATCGCCAATTTATCTTCGAGAGGCACCTGAACGGCGACGGCCCGCTCGATCACTTCCATCCCGGCTTCGAGGAAGGCGCCGCTCGGCCGGCCGCTCGCGTCACGGATGATTCCTCGCTCCTCCACCGCGTCGGCAACCGGAAGGTCTGTGACATTTGCCATGCGGAGCGCGGCCGAATTGACCCAGAGTGCGTGCTCGGAACTGTTGTGGACCACAAGCGGCCTATCAAGCACGGCGCGGTCAAGGAGTTCCTTGCTGGGTGTCGTCGGCGGAGTCGCGCTGAAGTCCGCGCGTGCGAACAGCACGGGATCCCTCGCGTGCTCTCGAGCGAAGGCCTGTAGTCGAGCGACCAGGATCTCCGGCTTGTCGGTGGTGATGCTGCGCTCAGGAGTCGATAGATTGAGGCCGTGCAAAGCATATGCGCCAAAAAGCGTATGCACGTGCGAGTCGACGATTCCCGGTATGACCGTGCGCCCGTGCAGATCGATCACGCGTTTAGTGCTGCGCCGGTTTCGAGCGACCTCATACTCCGTGCCAACGGCATCGATGCGGCTTCCGGTAATGGAAAGAGCCTCAGCCCAAGGCATTTTGGGATTGCCCGTGTAGAAGTGGCCGTGCAGCAAGAGTACTTCGCTCGCTTGCGCCGGGCTCCAACCAACGATTAGGAGCGCAAAGGTCCACGACCTGGGAGATCGATGCTGCAGGACTGCTCGGGTGATTTCTGATCGCCTGCGGATTTGCATTCCCATCAACTTTCTACATTCCAACGAGTGGGCACGAGCGCAACGCCGGTCCCGGATAACGTTGTCTCGAGCAGTGGCCGATACGCCGCTGGAAATTCGTCGACCGCCGCGACGTCGATGGCGCGTATCAGCGCCGCCTGAATGATTGGATTGGTCCCGATCGGCCTGCCGGAGCGCTCCAGCTCCAACCGAATCCGCGCATAGTGCCGCCTTTGGCTTTGCCGACTTACTTCTTGCGGATCGCGCGCCCTTCACCACGTATCCTGCCATTTGATGAGTTTGAGAATAGCATATGGCAAGAGCACAAGTAGTCGGTTGCAAGTATCGTGGGGTACGCCTTCTTCCCCGGCGGCAGCGCTCCCCGCCGTGACGTCGCCCGGCGCGACGCCGCGAGGGGCCCGCAACCATCAGGCGCAATTCGCCAGATCTTCCTCGTCCGGTTGCGCGGCGACGGGCGCGAACAAATCATCGTCCGACGCGATCTGCCGGCCCATCCTGGCGATTTTTTCCCACTCGCCCTCATTCAGGCTCGCGCGCTCGTGGGCGATTTTCTGCACGACATCGAGAAATCCCTGGCGGTTGGTCGCGGCGGCGGCGTAGTACGTTTCCAGCAGCTTCATTTGCAGGTCCCGGCGCTGCGGCTCTCGTTCCATCGCGCTCTTCAAGGCGTCCACGAGACTGGTGCGGCGTTCCTTGAACCCGACGTTTTCGTGCAGGGCGCTCGGCATCTGAACGTGCTGCACCGTCTCGTCAAGATCGAGCAAGTTGTAATCGAGCTTGGTCGCATTGGCGCCTGCCTTAGTCGCGGGCGTGGCATTCTCGGGGCCGCGAAGCCCCCGCGTCGTCGACTCGGGGATGCCGACGATGCGCGCTGTTTCGACCGGCATCGTCTCGGCGCTGGGATCATCAACGCGAAGCTTCACTGTGACTGGAAGGCTGGCCGTCTCGCCGAACTTGTCGGTGTCGTCGAAAGCGCCGCCGCCTTCCAATAGATACGAGGCTTCCAACGTCTCGGCATCGACGGCGTCGTCGGGATTGGGCGCCTCGTTGGCCTCGCTCGCGATGCTGTTACGCCGGCCGGTCCATCCGTCGGCGACTCGCTCGCCGGCCTCCGCATGCAGCGGTGTTGCGGACGGGGCATCGTGTGTTTCATGCGGAACATCGTGCGGTTCGACCCCGACTGCGCGCGGTTCCACAGGGACCGGCGTAGTGGGTGCCACCTGCAGTTTGGGGTCGACAGGCGACAGCCGCGACTCGAGCGCTCGACGCCGGCGCCAAGCGTAGACGCCGAAGGCGGCGGCCGCGAGCGTCAGGATCGCCGCGATGCTCGAGCCAATCCCTCGTCCTGAGTGGGCCTGCGGAGGAGCGACCGCCGCCGGCGCTTTCTCGGCAAGGGCCAACCGCGCCTGCGCGCGGATCAAAACATCGTGCTCACGGTCGAGTTGCTCCCGCAACTCGTGGAGCCCGCTCTCCAGCTGCTGGACTCTGCGATCGAGTGTCGCCTCGGCAGAGGCGGCTGAGTCGGCGGCCGTGCGCTGAGCACTTGCCGCGCCTGCAGCCGCAATCGCTGCCGATGCCGCGCCGCCAGGCGCGGGTGGGCTCGGCACCGCGGACTCGCGGGGCGAAGAAGCCGCCGCCGCAACAGCCGGCGCCACTAATTTGGTCGAGCTGGCCGCTAGGGTCGATGCGCGCCACGCTTGCATCTGAGCGTGAACTTCGTGATTGGCATTGGCGAAGGAAATGGCCGAGACCTCGGTGGCTGAGGGGATCGTCAAGACCGCGCCGAGGCGCAGCCGGTTGATGTTGCCCTCGAAGGCGTGCGGGTTCGCGCGGAAAATAGCAATCATCATCTTCTTCAGATCGGCATCGGAACGCGAGCCGACGCGCCAAGCGACTCCGCGCAGTGTCGCTTTTGCGCCGACTCTAACGGTCTTGCGTGCAGCCGGGACGCCGGCCGCCGTGCTTGCTTTTTCCAAGACCGTGGCCGCCGCCGCCGCCGGCTTCGAGGTCTCGATGAGCGCTTTGGAAACCGCCGGCCGTACGCTGAGCGGCGCGGTGTAGCTCGCGGGTGCACCCACCACGGCTTCAGCGACAGGGGCGGCCGAGGGGAATCCAGGCGGATCGAGCAGCAGCGTGTATTGACGAATCAATTCGCCTCCGCGCCAGCGTACATCAACCAACATGTTGAGCAGTGGCTCGGTGCAGGCGTCCGTCGAACGAATCGCGAGAACCGCCCGTCCCCTGCTGTCGCGAGAGATCTTAAACACGACAGTGGACAAGAACGCGGGGCGGTCGACGTCGAAGTGCTCAAAGGTCTCCCGATTGGCGATCGAGGCGGTAATCCCCGCCAGGTCCTCCGCCGTCGCTCCGACGATGTCAATATCGGCCACCAGCGGCTCGTTGAGAGCGGAATCTAAATGGATATCACCCAAGCCGAGCGCCTGCGCCGCGCCCGGCAGGGCAAGAGCGATCATCAACGTTAATGCGGTCTTACCATGCGACATTCTCTGCTCCAAACACGCTGCTCCAAACAATCCGGAATCCAGGCAAGGTCAATCTATTCGATGGAAGGAGATGGTCATACGGGCGAGTGCCAAGGCTTCGATGACGCTGTTCACGCACGGTTATACAGCAAACAATGCTTTTTTTAGCGGACGCGTCACACATCGGCGGTACCGAGACGTCGCACCATCGCCGCCGCGGTATGTCGTTACGGATAAGGTTCGGAAAGCTGTCCTCAATCCGGCAATTGACATCCGCGATATCGGATATCCGTCACACAAGCGCTCGAATCCCGGTATTTTTACCCGTCCGATCGCGGGGGAATTTTACAAAATCTGGGCCACGCAGAGTGCGGACGCTAAGCCTTGGCAGAAGCCGGCAGGCGAATTGCTGGCTGAGCCTAGAGCTAATTGCTCGCCTCGCGGAAATGCTTGAAGCGATCAACTGGCTCCAGACGATCGGCGCCCTGAAACGGCAATATCCACCCTGGATACTCCGGGGGAAGAGCGCTGATCTCATCCAACCGCCTAAGCTCGTCCTGGGTGAGCGTGAGTTCGACCGCGGCGAGATTGTCCTGAAGCTGGTCGTGGCGTTTCGCGCCAATGATGACCGAGGTCACCACAGGCTTCGCCAAGAGCCACGCGAGCGAAACACGTGCAGGACTACAGTCGTGTGCTTTCGCGATCGGCGCCATCACATCCAGGATCTTCCAGGTCCGCTCTTTGTCCACGATGGGAAAGTCGAACACGGTGCGACGCGAATCCGCGGGCTTCTGGTTCGTTCGGCTGTACTTGCCCGATAGCAGGCCTCCGGCAAGCGGACTCCACACCAGCAGCCCGAGCTTTTCGGATTCCAGCAGAGGAACAATTTCCCGTTCCAGATCGCGGCCGGCAATCGAATAGTAGGCCTGAAGCGTGTCAAATCGTGCCAGGTTCTTTAACTCGCAGATGCCAAGGGCTTTGGCGATCTTCCAGGCCTGCCAGTTGGAGCAGCCGATGTAGCGGACCTTACCCTGCTGCACCAATGTGTCCAGAGCGCGCACCGTCTCCTCGACGGGGGTCACTAAGTCGTTGCCATGGATCTGGTAGAGATCGATATGGTCAGTCTGCAAGCGGCGCAGACTAGCCTCGACGCCGTCCATGATGTGCCCGCGAGAGGCCCCGACGTCATTGCGCCCCGGGCCGACGCGGCCGTAGACCTTGGTCGCGATCACGACATGCGGCCGCGCGATCCTGAGGTTCTTCAGCGATTGTCCGAGGATCTTTTCGCTCTCACCCTCCGTGTATACATCCGCGGTATCAAAGAAGTTGATCCCACTCTCAATCGATATCTTAACCAGCTCATCGGCAGCCGCCTGGCCAACGGCTCCGATGGCTTTGAACATTCCTCTGCCGTCCCCGAAGGTCATGGTTCCGAAGCACAGTTTCGAGACAAGGAGGCCCGTATTGCCGAGGGTTGAGTACTTCATGGTGTCTTCGTCCTTAGCCGGCTGACAGTACGGCGAGGACGTCGGCGGCGAGCGTTTTCTCGAGTTCCGAACGCCGCAAGAATGCCAAAGATGATCGCGAAACGTCGAAAGGTCGTGCCTTCATCGGAAAGCTCCCCGGGCTTATTGTTGACTGTGTTGCAGTCTAGGCCGGGCTCGCTCGCTTCGCAGACCGAGATGACGCGGACGAAAGCCTGCGCAGCGATTCCCTCTTCTCGCCGACCTCCGCAACGATTTTCGGCAAGCCATTGATTCCTTTGGCGTTTTACTCGTGAAACGCGCCTTCCGGGGAGGCAACCCGTACGCGAGGCGCAAGAATCTCGGAGCTTGCGCAGGGCGCGCATCGCCGCCCTATACCGCCACCTCCGCCGGCAGCAACCGATCGTATTCCCGTTTCACTACCGCATAGCACTCACAGGCTCGCACCTCCAACCCCGCGCGATCCAGCACCGTGATATGGCCGCGCGAGTACCGGATCAGTCCCGCCTTCTGCAGCTTGAGCGCCCCTTCCGTCACTCCTTCGCGACGCACTCCCAGCATATTCGCGATGAGTTCCTGAGTCATCACCAGCTCATCGCCCCCTAACCTATCCAAGCTCAGCAAAAGCCAACGGCAGAGTTGCTGATCCAGCGAATGATGCCGATTACATGCCGCCGTCTGCGCCATCTGCGTGATCAAGGCCTGCGTGTAGCGCAGCAGCAAATGCAGCACCGGTCCGCCGCGCTCGAATTCTGCCTTCATGATCTCGGCATCGAGGCGGCACCCAGAGCCGGCACTTTGAACCACGGCACGGCTGGGAGTGGATTCCCCGCCCATGAACAGTGAGACTCCGACGATCCCTTCGTTGCCGACCACTGCGATTTCAGCGGACGCGCCGTTTTCCATCACGTAGAGTAGCGACACGATGGACGTGGTCGGAAAGTAGACGTAGGGCAGCGCCATCCCCGCCTCGTATACCACCGAGCCCAGCGGCATCTCGATGCGTTCGAGCACGGCACACCAGCGGTCCCATTCCTCGTTGGGAAGGGACGCCAGCAATCGGTTCTGTCTCAGACCGGTCACGCCTGTGCCTGGCACAATTGCACAGCTGCAGCGCTGATTTTGGCCAGCACGCGGCGCGAGTCCATGCCCCACTTCCTCAACATGCGATCCTTCGCTCGGCAGCCCATCGGCAACGCTGTGATTTTACCATAATCGAGAGCGAATGAGTGTACGCCACCGCACATTTGCGGGCCGTTTTTCAACCGGGTAATGCGGCGCGTACGCGTGCGATGCTCCGTTTGTGAATCTGGCAGATGCGCGATTCGCTGAGCGCGAACCGAATCCCGATATCGCGCAGCGGCAATTCCCGGTCGTAGTAGAGTTCCAAAATGCTGCGCTCCTGCGACGGCAGCGTGGCGACCGCCGCGGCGACCGCGCGCACGATCTCGGCCCGCTCCAACGCTTCCGGCAGACCTACTTTTCCGTCGGGCCACTCTCGGGACTCTCCCATCGCCGCGCGCGTCGCCACCACCTCCATGCTCATCTGCACTGCCTGACTCTCGGCCTGCAGCGCGCGGAAATACCGTTGGAGCGTCATGCCCAGCGCGTCGGCAATGGCTCGCGCCTTGGCGGCCTCTCCGGTACGGCCTTCGATGCGTTGCCTGGCATCGTCGATATCGCGCAGCCGACGGCGTAGCTGGCGCGTGCCCCAATCGCAACGGCGCAACGAATCGATCATGGCGCCGCGAATGCGCCGCTTTGCATAGGTGGCGAACGATGCATCGTGGCGGCATTCATAGCGCGTCGCTGCCTCCAATAGGCCGACCATCCCAGTCTGAATGAGGTCTTCCGCCTCGACGTTGCTCGGCATGCGGCGCACCATTTGCTTGGCGATGCGCCGAACCAGATTGAGATGCTGCAGCACCAACTCTGCGGTGGCCGCTACGGGCCGAGCGGGGGTCGTCTGCGCCTCAATCATGCTCTCTGTCTATGCGCCGCCAACGGCGCCAGTCATCGCATGCCCACAACCCCGCACGGTAAACGACCGACCGACCGTCGAGGAAGTAGACGTCGAGCACCTGCGCTCCCGCCGGGCCCATCTCGAATGCGTGTGCGCGGGCAATCACGAACAAGGGACGATCCGCGTCACCGCAGGGGCGCCACGCCAGATCCGGCGCCAGATCGCACGCGCAGCGCTCGAAGTGGCTCGGCAACTCGCACGCCGATAAAACGTGCGCATTACGGAGAGCCGTCCGCCGCCCGGCTCGCCAATGTCCGTAACGTTGAAGTGGCCCCGTCGAAATCACGGGACTTCGCAACTCGCCAGCTGCCCGTCGCGGCCGGGCCTGCACTCGGCCAACCGCGCACAATATTCGGAATCTCGGCCGCCGCCACCGGCTCGCTGAAGAATCGACCTTGCGCCGAGTCGAAGCCGGCGCTGCGCACGAAATCGAACATTTGCGAGGTTTCCACACCTTCCGCGCAGGCGACGAGCCCCAGTCCGTGCGCCAGACTGACTATCGCTTTGACTATCACTCGGGCATCGCGCTCGCGCGGGACGTCCGCGATCAGGGAGTGGTCCACTTTGATCTCGGAGAACGGCATCCGATAGAGTCCCGTGAGTGAGGACTGCCCCGTGCCGAAATTATCCAGCGATAGCCCCACGCCGAGAATGCGCAAGCGCGTGAACACGTCGAGCAGCAAATGTTGCCCCGCGGGATCCGGCGCCTCGCTGACATCCAGCACAAAATGCCGCGCCGGGAAATCATACTCCTGCAATAGCACCGCGAGACGCTCCGGAAAGCCGCGATCCCGCACGAGCTCGGTGCTCAAATTGACCGTGATCTCGAGCACGAAGCCCGCGGCGCGCCACTGACTGGCCTGCCGCACCGCCTCGGTCATCACGAAATCCGTGAGCGGCGCCATCAGACCGTAGTCCTCCACGGCGCCCAGAAATTGCCGCGGTTGCAACAGGCCGCGGCGCGGATGCTGCCAGCGCACCAGCGCCTCGGCACCCTGGATCTTCGCCGCGCTCCCCGTGATGGCCACCTTCGGCTGATAGACCAGAGCCAGCTCCGAATCGGCGATCGCCTGCTCGAGCTCGGCACGCGGTATGGGCGGCGCCACCGCTAACTGCAGGGTCAGGATCTCCTCAGCGCGCGCGATCTCGAGCGGTCTTGCCAACACCCCGATCACCGCAAGCCCCCGCGCCTCTGCCGCCCGCTTGATGCTCGCCATCACCCGTGCGCTGCTCTCGCCCACCAACAGCGTTGCCGGCCGCACATGGGCGTGAGCGAGGATGTTCATCAATGCTACGCAGTCGCTATCGGTGCGATCCACCGCCAACACCGCGAGCGTCGGCCGACGAATCGCCAGCAACTCACGCAAGGCTTCCGCGCCGTCCGGCTCGATGTGGTCGCAGCCCAGGCGCTCGGCCATGTCGCAGAGCGCCGATCGGGCCTGCGGCTCCTGCTCGAGAATCAACAACAGATCACTCGATGTCTGCATGCGGGCCTGCGCCTCCTTTCGCAATGCGTCGGCTAGCGTAATATCGCTATTAGCGCTTATATCGATTATATCGGTCTGTGTCGCAAGTCGCAACACGACCAGATATGTCCCGGAGCGCTGCGGCATGCCGCGCAACCAGGGCGCGCACAGCTCATTTCGCGGTCGGCAGTCCCATCTCGCGCAATAACTCTCCGACGGCGCTGCCCTTGGCCAAGCACGCATCCGCCCCGGCCGCGAGTATACGCAGCACATTCTTCTCGGAAGGGAAGGCCGTCAATGCCACGATGCGTGGGACGCTGCGGCCAAACATCGTGCGCAGCATCGCGCACACCTCGAATCCGTCCATGTCCGGCATCTGCAAATCCAAGGTGACCACGTCGGGACGACTTGCCTGGCACTTTACTCCCGCCGAGAAGCCGTCGTTGGCCACGTCGACTACGATCCCGCGCGCGCTCGACTGAATCACCCCGGCGAGATACCGCGAAAATGCCCGGTCATCGTCGATGATCAACACCCGCGCCGCCCCGCGTCGGCCTGTTTGATGGTGGGCAGCGAACGCCTCGACATCCTCGGCGCGAAACCGGCGATGACCCCCCAGAGTAGTGACTGACGGCAGCAACCCTTTGTTCGCCCACAGCCGGACCGTTACGGTCGCCACGAGTAGCCGATCGGCCACTTCGGTCGGCGTCAGATATTCGACGCGGCGCCCCCCCACCGGCAGCGCTCGCGGTGTTCGCTTCTTGAGGCGGCGTTTAGTCTGCTTTTTCTTGAGCGCAGGCTTTCGCGGCCGAGAGCTCGGTTGTCGTCTCATACTCCTGAATCCTAAAGAGCAGCGCATCACTTTAACATGGCATGCCGCACGCTCTAATGTTCGCCACCGCACTGTGACCACCCTTCTCATCTGCTCGAATGAGACGTGGCCCGCAAGGATTGCACAAGTTCCCGTCACCGCATGTGTCGCAAGCTCGCCCGGTATGTCCTCGGCGCCGTCCTGTACCCGGTCGCGATCATTGCCGCAGCCGCTCTCGACGAGCCGCCCACCTCGATGTTCACTTTCGGCGCCTTCGGTACTCTCGGTGTGGTCCACTCCGATCAGCCGCTCGCCGACTTCACCTCCGCATCTGTCGAAGGTGTAGGCGCCGGGCACACTCATGCCTGGAGTGCCGCAGTGGACAGCCTCGTAGCCGCGCAAGTCGGCGCACAGATCACGCCGCAATTCTCCGCCGTGCTGCAAGTCATGTCCGAGCAGAACGCGGACTCGAGCTTCACTCCCCATGTCGAGTGGGCCTATGTAAAGTATCAATTCACCCCCGACTTCAGTGCGCGCCTGGGCCGCACCGACCTCGATGTGTTTCTGCTCACTGACTCGCGCAATATCGGTTTTGCCTTCACCTTTGTGCGGCCGCCCATCGAACTCTACAACCTGGTGCCGGCGACGAACAGCGACGGCATCGGCTTCAGCTATCGCCTCCCCGTGGCTGACGGCACCGACACCGTCGAGGCCTCGATCGGCCACGCGCACTATCAATACCCGATTTCCAACAGCCAGGTCACTGACACCGCCGACGCCAGCCAACTATTCACGCTGGTCGATGCCTTCCAGCGTGGCGCGGCAACCCTCAAGCTCAGCTATGGCCAGACACGCCTCACCGTCCCCACCTTGGAACCCCTGTTCGACGCCTTTCGCGAGTTTGGCTCCCAGGGCATCGACATTGCGAACCGCTACTACAGCAGCGACCGCATGGTCAGATTCTACGGTCTTAGCGCCGCCTATGAGCCCGGCGACTGGTTCTTGATGGCCGAATTGGGCCGCGTCAATTTCAATTCGGTGCTGGGAGAGGCCACCGGCTGGTACGTAAGCAGCGGCCACCGCTTCGACAAGATCACTCCGTACGCGATTTACGCACAAACCCGGCCCAATACCAGCACCCGGGCTCCCGGTCTCGATGTCTCGGCACTGCCGGCCTCCCAGGCACCCGCAGCCCTCGCTCTCAACGCCGAGCTGAATACAACGCTCGCGACCATCGCCTCGCAAAGAACCGTATCGCTGGGTGCGCGCCTCGACGTCGCGAGCAGCATCGACTTGAAGCTGCAATGGGACCACACGAACCTAGGAGAGAACTCACACGGTTGGCTCAGCAACTTACAACCCGGATTTCGGCCGGGGAGTAGCCTCACCCTGGTCAGCGCGACGCTGGATTTCGTGTTTTGAGTTCCCAAGTGATCCGCAACAGCCGCATCGCCATCGCCTTTCTCGCGATTAGCCCGACCTTGACCGGCGCCTGGGCCAGTGCCGACGTGGTTGCGGTAGTCTCCGCAAAGAGTGCCGTCCAGGCCCTCACCCCGAATCAGCTTGCCGACATCTTTCTTGGACGCGTGAGCCGCTTCCCCGATGGACTCCTCGCCGTGCCCATCGACCTGCGCGACGGTTCCCCCGAGCGCGATCAGTTCTATGCCAAGATCACCGGCAAGACGCCCGCGCAAATCAAGGCCTACTGGTCGAAGATCATTTTCACCGGCCGCGGCCAGCCGCCCAGGGCTGTGCCCACGGATCTCGATGTGAAGAAATTCATCGCCGACAACGTGGGCGCCATCGGCTACATCGACGCCGCCCGGCTCGACGACAGTGTCCGCGCGCTATAGCGATTCACACCGTGCTCAATCCCAATCTCTCTCCCATATAGGTAATCTCCGGCGCCTGTCCGAGCAGTAATCTCGTCGACTCCTCGGCAGGCAAAGGCCGTTCGAAATAAAAGCCCTGCAGTTCGTCGCAGGCATGCGTGCGCAGATACTCGGCCTGATCCCGCGTCTCCACGCCCTGCGCCACCACGGTCAAGCTCAAACTCTTGCCGATGGCGATGATCGCGTTTGCGAGCCCGGTTTCGTCCGCGGGGCCCGTGATGTCTCTGATCAACGATCGATCGATCTTGATGGTGTCGAGCGGAAATTTCTGCAAAGTCGCCAGCAGCGAATAGCCGGTGCCGAAGTCATCGATGGCGATCCGAATCCGCAAGGCTTTCAGCGCGGTCAAAATCCGCAGCGTATCCTCCGCCCGATGTACGAGGAGTGCCTCGGCGAACTCGAGCTCCAACAGCTGCGGCTCCATGCCGGTGCTGTCGAGGATGGCGCATACATCCGGGATCAATGTCTCATCGTGGAACTGCCGCGCCGTGAGATTCACCGCCATGCACAGCGGCGGCAAACCGCGCCTCTGCCACGCCACGTTCTGCAGACATGCCGTCTTCAGCACCCAGCGGCCGATGGGCACGATCAAGCCGCTCTCCTCCGCCACCGTTAGAAACTGATGCGGTTCCACCATCCCCAAATCCGGATGCTGCCAGCGCAGCAGCGCTTCCATGCCCGTTACCCGGCCGCTCACGATATCCCGCTTCGCCTGATACAGCAGATGAAACTCCTCCCGCACCAGCGCGTGACGCAGACTCGCCTCCAAGGTGAGCCGCTCCAGCGTGTTCACGTTGCGCGCCACGGCGTAGAACTGAAAATTATTCTTGCCCCCCTCCTTCGCTTGGTACATCGCAATATCGGCGTTCTTGGTCAGCGTCTGTTCATCGAGCCCGTCCTCGGGATAAAAGCTGATGCCGACGCTCACCGTCACCCGAAACTCTTGGCCCACGAGAGTGAACGGTCGCGCCACCACCGCCAGCATCTTTTGAGCGACAAGGGCTGCACCGCCGCCGCGGTCCATCTCTGGAAGCAGCACCACGAACTCATCGCCTCCCAGGCGCGCGACCGTATCGCTCTCCCGGACACAGCTCCGTAGCCGCGCGGCCACTTCCTTGAGTAATTGATCCCCCGCCTCGTGTCCCAGAGAATCGTTGATTTGCTTGAACCGGTCCAAGTCCAGAAAGGCAACTGCCAGACTTCTGCCGTAACGCCGCGCCTCGCTGATGCTCTGGTTCAATAATTTGCTGAACATACTGCGGTTCGGCAATCCGGTGAGCCCGTCGTGATAGGCCAGGTACTCCACACGCTCGGCGTTAGCCAAACTCGCCTCGCGTTCCCGCAGGCGACTCTGCATCAACTGCCAACTCAGTCGACCGAGGAGCGCCGCCAGCACCATGATCAAAACACTCGCCCATGCCGCACGCCAAACATACGTTCGAGTATCGCGCACGGCACCGGCCAGTTGCTCATCCACGCCTAGGCCGACCACGGCAGCGATGGGGAAGCCGTAAAGCTCGCGCGCCCGCACCCAGCGCGGCACGCCATCCGCGGCGTTGCGCGACATCACCGGTTCCGCGGCGCCCGCTTGCGTCGCCGCCATCATCACCGCGGGGTTTGCCGCCTCGCCGTAGCTCACCCTCTCCCCCGTGCGTCTGACCCTGAAAATTCCGTCGTCGCCCAGTAATCCGAGCAGCCCGTCCTCTCCCAAGATCGAGGTCTCGTAGCCACTGACGAAATAGGCCGCATCCACCTCCACGATGACGATGCCGTCGAAGGCGCCGGACGGACCGTTCAACCGCCGGCTGAAATGCATTTGCGCTCCCGCATCGCGTGCGGCCTGCCCGACGAGGAACGCCCCTTGGTCACGCTGCCCCCGAAAATAATCCTGGCCGGCCACGCTCTCCCCATGCAAAGGCCGGGTGCTGTCGACGATGATTCCCGCGGCATCGCTCACGCTCACCACGAACAAAAGATCCGGCGGCAACAATCCGTGGTCTTTGAGCTCCGTGAGCCCGCGTCGACCCGATCCGCGCTCATGCCAGAACTTCACCAGGTTCATGGTCTGATCGATATCACGCAAGGCCCGCACCACCTGCGCCTCATAGGTATCGAGCAGCGCGGCGCTGGAGGCTGCCGCCGCCCGTTCTGCCGCTGCATGCCTAACCCGCGCGATGCTGAAGGTCATCGCCCACACTCCGGTCAACAACAGGATTGCCGTCAGCGGAAACAGGACTTGCGGTTCAATCAGGCGGCCGAGGCGACGCTTCAACACCTGTATCACGCGCCCGCAGTGCCTGCAGCGCCCGCATCGCCCGCACCGAGATACTTGCCCTCGAAAATATCCTGCGGCAACGGCTTGCTGAAGAAGTAACCCTGCATTTCATCGCAGTTGAGCACGCGCAGCAGCCGGAACTGCTCCTCGGTTTCAACTCCCTCCGCGACCGCATTGAGCTTGAGCGAATGCGCCAGATTGACGATGGTCGACACCAAGGCGAGACCCTCCGAGCTCAACGTCATGTCGATGATGAAAGAGCGATCTATTTTCAAGGTGTGCACGGGCAGCCGCGCCAAATAGCTCAACGACGAGAATCCAGTGCCGAAGTCGTCGATGGCAATGCCCACACCCAGCGCGCGAATCGCCCGCAAACTAGCGATGCTGAATCTCACATCCTCCATGATGACGCTTTCGGTGATTTCCAATTCCAGCCCAGCCGCCGCCATCGCATCGGCGCCCAAGGCTCGCTCGATTTCCGACACAAAACCGCGATTGCGCAGTTGTACCGGCGAGACATTCACCGAGATTCGCACGGCCCGCAACCCCGTCTCGCGCCAACGCCGATAAACTGCGACTGCCTCATGCAGGGCCCACTGACCCACCTCCTGAATCAGTCCGGTTTCCTCCAATATCGGAACGAATCGATTCGGCGGCACCATTCCGGTCAAAGGATCATTCCAACGCAGTAGCGCTTCGGCCCCGGTCAACGCTCCGCTCAGCATATTTATCTTGGGCTGGTAGTGAAGCACGAACTCGCCACGCTCCAAGGCCTGCCGCAGTCGATTCTCCAATGACAGCCGTCCAGCCATCGAGACCGTCATCTCCTCCGCGTAGCATAGATAGCGCGCCCCGCTGCTTTTTGCGCCCTTCAATGCGGACTCCGCATTCTTGAATAGAGTGTCCGCGTCCGCCCCATCCTCGGGATACAAGGCCACACCCACCTTGGCCGAAATCCGCAGCTCGCCATCGGCGAGCATGAACGCATGGCCAAGAAACGCCTGCAGCGTCTCTTCCACCACCCGCCGCACTCCCTCGACGCCCTGGATATCCGGCAACACCACTCCGAAGTGATCCGCCCCGACGTGCGCCAATAGATTCGCATCTCCCACATATCCGATCAGCCACTCTGCCACCTGCCGGAGGAGCGCATCCCCCGCGGGCCGCCCCAAACTGTCGTTGATATTCTTGAATCGCTCCAGATCGATCAGAAATAAGGCCAGCTTGCGCCGTCCGGCCGCGGCGCTGCGGATGTATTGCTCCGTACGCTCCATGAACAGACTGCGATTGGCGAGCCCGGTGAGCACATCGTAGTAGGCAATGTAGTCGAGACGCTCCCGCTTCTCGATGTGATCGATGGCCAAGGCGATATCGCTGGTTAGTTGCGTGAGCAATTTCAATTCGCCGGCGTGAAAGAATTGCGTTTCCGCCGCGTATAGCGCAACCACCCCGACAACTTCTGCTTCGATCGACAGCGGAAACGCCGCCATGGAACGAATTCCTTCCCCCATCAGGTGAGCGTGGAACGCCACGTTGGTAGTGAGGTCCAAGTCGTTGGCCCAGACCGCTCGTCCCTCGCGTACCGCGCGTGCCGTCAAGGTGTCGCCGAAGGGAGGACCGGGGCGCAGCGATAATTTCTCTCGTACAAACTCCAACTTCTCCTCGCTCACGCCCACCCAAGCCATCGGCACAATCTTCATCGCCGCGCGATCCACCATGCCTATCCAAATCATCGGGAACTCCCCCTGCTCCGTGGCGATACGGCATGCCTCCGCAAACAGCTCATCGCGACTGTGCACCCGCACGATGAGCGCATTGATGCCGCTCAACACGGCATAAACCCGATTCAAGCGAACGATGCGAGTTTCCGCCTCCTTGCGTGCGGTGATGTCGCGCACGAGGGTAACGATGGTCCAGCGCTCGCAGGAGCATTGCGCGTGGCGGCGCAATTCCATCCAGGTGTGCGCATTGCCGCGGCCGCGGGCGAACACCTCTTCGGGCTCGGGCTCCACGTCGTCGGCGATCAACGCATCGTAGGCTCGCTCGAGGGCCGCGGGCGCCATCGCGAATACCTCCGCGGGTGGGAGCGCCAAGAGCTCCGCACGCGTCCTTGCTTGCATTCGGCAGGCCGCCTGATTCACATGGATGAAGCACATACTCGGACGATCTACGAGGTAAATGGCGTCGGAAGTGGCATCCATCGCCGCCGCGAAGCGCAGCAGTGTCTCGGCGTCGGCGCGGTGCTTCGCCGCCTCGCTTTCCCGCCATCGATCCTGTGCCGGCTGTAATAAGTACGCGTGACCTTCGCGGTCCGTTACCGAATCGACTTCGCCCGCCGTCAATTCTTGCAGCCGCATATCGGCGGTGCGCAGCGCGCGGATCAGCATCGAGATCTCCCCGGTCGCCTCGCCGCTGCCGTTTGACTCGGGCGTCCCGTCCGGCGGCGCCGCGCCGCCTGATTCCGCGCCTGGCGGCTTATCGACGCTCATGGCGCCTCGGCAATCAGCCCCAACGTATCCAGCACCCGCTGTGTCTGGCTCAGGGTACCGATGATCCTACGTGACGGTCGCGGCGATACCTTCAGTAAGGTCGGCGTCATGCGAATATTCTCGGCCAGGGCACGCCGCGGCTCGCGGAATACATCCACGATTTCGATTTCATACCGGCCCGGCAAGTATTGCCGGCACAGCGCGCGGAGGTTCGCCGTTGCCTGCGTCGAATTTTGCGAGTCCCCCGCTACATACAATTGAAATTTGAACGCCGCAGGGGATGTCATGGCCGTCGCTTGCGCTTCGGCGCCGCCGCGTCGCCGCTGCGCAGCTCTCGCATGCGCGCGCTTCCGCGTAGTACCTCGGCCTTGCGGCTCGCCGTGGTGCGTGCCAGCAGGGTTTTTTCGATCTGCTTGGCGAGGAGTTCGGTCTGCACCGCCTTCAGGCGCACCCCCAACTCAGCCTGCTCGGCATCCAGAGTGACTCCCTTGAGCTTGCCCGCCACAGCCGCTACTTCAATCGCCACCCGTTCGGCGCTCTCTTTCTCCCAGCGCATGGTGCCCATCAATACTTCACCCCCGGCGGTGAATATATCCGCCAAGGTCACCCCGTCATTACTCAGGATGAGCTCGCGCACCTGGTTCGAGTGCGCAGTCCCGCGCGACTTTATGATGGACATGCCACGGTTGCGTTCGCCCGCCTGAACCAAGTAATTCAAATGTATCCAGGTATCGGCCATGGCCGACCTATGCAGCAGAGTATCGTCTTCGGCGCGCTCCGAAATCTCATTGCTGAGGCTGGTGCACACCAGGGTGATGCGCTCGGCCTTCGACCAATCGAGGAGGCGTTCCGCCACTCCGTAAGCGGTCATTTCATTGCCGAACTGCGACAGCGCGGAGACTGGATCGATCACCAGACAGCGTGCGCCATGCGCCTGCGCGATTTCCTTGATGCTCACCAGGCACATCTCCGCGCTACCGCGCACGGTGCGGGAGGACACCATGCGCAGCACACCGCTGTTGACGTGGCGCTGGAGGAGAATGCCGACTGAACCCAAGTTGCGGATCACCTCGGTACCGTCGGAATCGAAGCTCACGAAAAGAGTGCGCTCGCCTCGTCGGCAGGCCGCATCCGCGAAAGCGCCGCTCAACGTGGTTTTGGCGGTGCCGGGAAACCCCGTGATGAGCACGCAGGCCGCGCGGTAGTAACCTCCACCCAGCATGGTATCCAGCCGCCTCACCCCGCTGGTTACGCGTTCATGGGTAACCGTCGCGTCGACCTGTCCCAGCGTACGCACGATGGCCACATCGAATCCCATCCTTCCGATGACGAACGGCGATTCGTTTTCATCGAACTGCGAGCCGCGATATTTCTGCACCCGCAAATTACGCTGCGATACCCCGAGCACGACGCTGTGATTCAAGATCACCGAGCAATCCACCATGAACTGCATGAAGCCGTGGGGCTGCTGCGTGATCGAGCTCGGCTCATCCACCGCCGCCTTCAGGGTCACGACGCAGGTTAGCCCACGCTTCGGCAGCCAATCGTGCAAGCGATATATTTCCCGCCGCCGCGCCGCGAGATCCGGTAGCAAGGCCAGCACGATATCCAGGGCGTCGAAAACGATGCGCCTGGTCTTCCGTGCGGCCACCTGCGCCTCCAGCCCCGCGAGCATGCCCCACAGATCGAAGTCACCCGATTGCGCAAGATCCGGCTGCGGCTGGGCGTCGACGAATGACAATTGTTTGCGCAGCAATTCCGGAAGGCCCCAGTGGAAGCTTTCGGCATTCGCCATGATGCGCTGCGAAGTCTCTTCGAAGGCCACGAAGATGCCGGATTCATTGAAATGTCGGGCACCATTGACCAGGAATTGCAGGCCGAAAATGGTCTTGCCGGAGCCGGGTCCGCCCTGCACGAGCGCCGTACGGCCGCGCGGCAGACCGCCGCCCGTGATTTCATCGAAGCCCGTAATGCCTGTGGGCACCTTTCTCGACGCGGCGGCGGTGCGCAGGCGATCGGCCTTCATGTCCTCTCCCTGGGATAGCGGGGTGTACCTTAAGCCCGCGGCGTCCGCGGAGTATGTGCGTTGACGTACATTGACGCGAAGCGCTTGGCCGTCAGCCGGCTAGGATCCCACGCGCTCGGCGCGGAGTCGCTATGCGTCCATGAAATCGCAACTCGCGCGATGGCTTGCCAAGACTATCGATCACTTGGATCAACGCCTGCAAGGTGGCGCGTATTACCCGATCCGAATTCTCCGCCCGCGGCATGAGCGCCCGATCTGCCACCGCCATCCCTTCCACCGCGAGCTCCAAGGCGCGCGCCAATGCCGCCAGGCCGCGCAGGTCCAAAATCGATGCCGTACCGCTCAGGCGATGCGCGCGGCTGCGCAGCTCATCCAGCACCGGGACGCGGTCCATCTTGCCCTGCGCCAGCAGCGCGCTGAGAGTCAGGAGTCGCTGCCGCTCGGCCTTCAAGCGCTCGAAAAATGTCGCGCGCAACTCATCGAGACCATCATCCTGAACTGGCAACGTGCCGGCGCGGCGTCGTTCATGGCTAGTGAGTTTCATTTTTCACACCTTTGCGAGTATCGGCATTCATTGGAGACTGCTTGGCCACCGTGGCGGCGCTGACTCGATTGCCGCCGAGACTCTTGCTGGCATACAACCCGCGGTCCGCGGCGCGCAACAATTGCTCTATCTTCGACACGCTCTCGATCTCGTGCCCCGCCTCCACCGCGGTCACTCCTACGCTGGCCGTGAAACTGATCGGCCCGGCATGTGTCGTCACCGGCGACTGCATATATGCTAGACGCAGTTTATGTGCCACCTGATTGGCGCCGTGCACCCGCGTTTCCGGCAGCACGACCATGAATTCATCGCCGCCGACGCGCGCCAACCAGTCGGTCGAGGATCGCAGGCACGCCTCGGTGCGTGCCACGAACCCCTGCAGCAGCTGATTGCCGGCCTCGTGTCCGAAGCGGTCGTTGATCAGCTTGAAGCCGTCGATGTCGCAGCTGAGCACCGCCAGCGGATGACTGTAGCGGCGCGAGCGCATCAATTCCCGCGGCAGGTGCTTCATCAAATATCTCAAGTTATTCGTCCCTGTCAGGGCATCGGTCACGGACAGCTTCCAGTTCTCGCGATTGCTGACGCGCAACGATTGCTCGATATGGGTGATACGCCGCGCCACCTCCAATCGTGCCAGCAATTCATCGATGGAGCCGCCCTTGACCACATAGTCGTCTGCCCCGGCGGCCAGGCCTTCCAGTAGATCTTCCTTGTTACCGCGAACCGTGAGCATCAAGACGTATACGTAGCTCTCGCGCTGATCGGCCCGCACGGTGCGGCACAGCGTCAGCCCATCCATGTCAGGCATCTGCCAATCGGTGAGCAACACCTGACAAGGCCGCTGGTTGATGATGCGCAGCGCCTCATCGCCGGACGCCGCTACCTCCACCTCGAATTGCGACGCCCGCAAGAGGTTCGCCAAGCGTGTCCTCACCAGATCATCGTCGTCCACCACCAAGACTCGGCAAGGCTCCGCGCTCTTGAGGCGGCGCATCAGAATCGTGTCGGCCAAGTCGATGGACTGTTCCAACTCATCAAGTTGGCGTTCAAGCGGCATGCAGCCCCCTGGCGGTAGCGTGATTTGGGCGAGACATCGGGGCCAAGCGCGCGCCCCAGGGGATGATTAAGAGTGCCCGCGCCTCCTCCGCGGGCACCGGCTTCGCCAGCAAGTAGCCCTGTACCTGCTGGCATCCTAAGCGCTCGAGTAGGTCGAACTGCTGTTCCGTTTCCACCCCTTCCGCCAGCACCGCAACGCCCATCTCCTTGCCCAGTGCCAACACTGAGCGCACGATGGCTGCCGTCTTTTTTTCGAAAGTCATACGCTGTGCGAAGGACTTGTCGAGTTTCAGACGATCCACCGGCAAACGAGCCAGGTAGCTAAGGCTCGAGTAGCCAGTGCCGAAATCGTCCACTGCGATATGCACGCCGAGGGCCCGCCACTCTTCGCAGCACACGATGGCAAGTTCGGCGTCGGCGATCAGCGCGCTCTCGGTAATCTCGAGCTCGAGCTGCGCGGGGGGCAAGCCCGTGCTTTTGAGGATGCGGTCGATGACCCCACAGAAGCGCTCGTTGATCTGGTGCGTAGAGACATTCACGCTCAACGTGGGCGCTCGCCCACCCAACCTTCCCCATCGCGCCACCGTCTCGCAGGCGTGCCCCAGCACCCAGGCGCCGAGCGGACAGATCATCGCGATCCGTTCCGCCATGGGAATGAAGACCGTGGGAGATATCTCTTCGCCGTCCGGCAAAGTCCAGCGTGCCAATGCCTCGACTCCGCTGCCCTGACCGCAATCGACTTCATATTGCGGCTGGAAGTGCACCCCGAGTTCGCGCCGCCTCACGGCCGCGCTCAAACGCGCCTCGAGTGTTACGGGTGGCCCGGCTCCCCGCGCGTGCTTGACGGTCGCTGCCCGGGTCTCCACGTACCGAACCTTCAGTTTGCTTTCCATTGCGGAGTCCTACGTATGTCGAGCGACAGTGCTGGGACCACGTTATCGCAAATAGGAACTCCCTCGATGTAGGGAGAAAGTGACAGTAGTAATGTCCGCGCGTCCGCGATTTGACATAAAACGCCGGAAAACGAGACTCTATTCACAGCGCCATCATCTCATGTTCGACGGCGAGCCTGATCAACGCCGAACGATTGCCGACGCCAAGCTTGGTCATGAGTCGACCGCGGTAGGTATCCACGGTCTTGCGCGATAGGCAAAGGTGCGCCGCAATGTCGGCGCTCGACGCACCGGCGACTATCCGCTGCAATACCTGCCGCTCGCGCGCGCTGAGTGATTCCATGGGACTTTTGGTAAGGGCACCGCTCAGTAGGTGATCCACGAACAGCGGCGTGATCCCCGGGCTCAAGAATCTCTCGCCCGACATGACCGTCGAAATCGCCTTCACCAGTTCCGCGGCAGGCGCCTCCTTGACCACGTAGCCCCGCGCGCCGGCACGCAGCGCCCGATACACATGTTCGGTGGTACGGCAGGCCGAGAGCACGATGATCCGACTCGTCGGCCGCAGCGTGAGAATGCGCCGCGTCGCATCGAGGCCATTCATATCTCGCAGCACGAGATCCATGAGTATCAAATCGGGCTCGAGATGGAGCGCTGCACTCACCGCATCCGCACCGTTGGCCACCGATCCCACGACGGTCATTCCGCTTTGACGTTCGATCAGTATCGTCAACGCCTCGCGCACGATGCCGTGATCGTCGACCACCAGTATTTTAATCGGTGGCAATGTCCCTACGCCATTCACAAAATCGTGTTCCCTGTCCTTAGGCCTTACCAATCGCGCTAACAAATAGTACGGCAAACATTTGAGCTGCAACCGTGCCCTGACGCACATTAGCATGCATGCCCTGCGGTAATCTTCGATCTCTGTGTGGGTTACCGCACATAAGATCGCAACGAAAAATTGCACGCGCGGGCCACACGGCGTAGTCTTTTCCATACTCGCATGGATCCGCGCAATACATCACCGATCATCGCACGCAACGTGGTGCCGCAAGATCGCCGCGCTCCGCAAGATCCTCGAGTGTCGCGTGAGAGCGCCGAAGAGCTCATGCAAAGAATCGTCGAAGCGGCCCCTTGCGGGATGGTCATGATCGATTCCAAAGGTTCTATTGTCCTCGTCAATCGGCAAGCCGAATCGATGTTCGGCTATGTGCGAGCGGAGCTCCTCGGCAACTCGTTAGAGATATTGATGCCAGAGCGCTTCCGCAGCGCCCACGGAGGGCACCGACAACACTACGCCGGTGCGCCCTCGATGCGTCAAATGGGACTCGGGCGAGATATAACCGCGCGACGCAAGGATGGCTCGGAGTTTCCGGTGGAAATAGGACTGAATCAAGTGCCCGGCGAGGAGGACGGACTGGTGCTCGCCGCCGTTACCGACATTACCCAGCGCAAGGCCATGCAACTCGAACTGCGGCAGGCCAACGCCAATCTGGAGGAGTTCACCTACGCAGCCTCCCACGACCTGAAATCCCCGCTTCGCGGGATATCTGACTTGGTCGAATGGATCGTCGAAGATCTCGGCGGTACCGAGCCTCAGGAGGTCTCGCGTAACCTAGGCCGAATACGCGACCGAATCCACCGCCTTGAAGGCGTCATCGACGACCTGCTCGCCTACGCCCGCGCCGGCACCGCCTTCACCGATGCCGTGCATGTGGATCTGCAAGATCTGCTCGCCGGGATTCTGGAATTATTGCCGCGGCCTCCCGGCTTCGTCGTCTCCCTGCAGATCAAGGCGCGGCCCTTCGTCACAAATAAGGCGCCGCTCGAGAGCGTGCTGCGTAATCTCATCAGCAATGCCATCAAGCACCATGACCTCCCCGCGGGTCGCATCACCATCGGAGTTGCGGAAGTTGGACGGTACTGCGTATTCACGGTGGGGGACGACGGTCCCGGAATTCCGTTGGCGTCGCAAGAACGCGTATTCCGTATATTTCAAACCCTAGCGACCGAGACCCACGAGCATTCCGGCATCGGCCTCGCCCTGAGCAAACGCCTGGTTGAGGCCCATGGCGGGTGGATCAAGATCGATTCCGCCACTGGCGTGCGCGGCACCGCGTTCCATGTCTGGTGGCCTCGTTTCCAATACCGCAAACCCGTAGATGCTCCCGTGAGCTCATGACGACTTCCCAGCCTTTCAGCATCCTGCTCATCGACGATGACGATGTCGCCGCCGAGGCGGTGGTCCGCGGTCTACGCAAACACGAGCTACTCTGTCCCATCGTCCTCGCGGAAGACGGCCACATCGCCCTGCAAATCCTGCGCGCGCAGCACGCTGTCCGCCGCATCGCCAAACCCTACGTGGCATTCCTCGACCTCAACATGCCGCGCATGAACGGCTTTGAGTTCCTGCACGCACTACGCGCCGACGACGCGTTGCGTGCCACCCTGGTATTTGTCCTAAGCACCTCGGGCTCCGATTCCGATCGCGCTCGCGCCTATAACGAGAACATCGCCGGCTACATGGTGAAGGCCAAACTCGGCCCCCAGCTCAAAGGCCTCGCCCATTTTCTCGTGGAGTATCGTTCGATCGTTCTCCTGCCCTAGAGGTCTCGTCGACTCCGCACGGACCTCCGCTGCCGCAGCGTCAATTTTGTGACGGCGATCACATTGTTCGGTAACGCACATATGAAGTTCTCTCTTTTATGTTGCCGACCGTACAGACATCCCTTTGTCCAACACCGCACAGTGGCCCGACTGCAGCCACGTGCGGGCGCCGTTAGACAGGTGCTACGTCGCTCTAGCCGGCTCTGAACAATACCTAACTCCCAGGATGGGGATGTGCATGAACATCATCGAGAGACGTCCCCGATACCAAAGACTGATCATGGCAGTAACGCTGTGCGTGCTGGCAGCAGGCTGCGGTCAAGATCAAATCTTCGGCAGCGTTGGAACCGCCGCCCTCGTACCCGCGGTGATCGCTGAAACGCCGGCGAACGGCGTGTCCGGCGTACTCGTCACCACCACGTCCATATCTGCGACGCTGAACGAGGCGGTCTCCCCGATCACGGGCACGGCGAGTTTCACGCTGACGTGCGCAGCCCCGTGCGCCAATCCAACGGGCGTGGTGAGTCTCGACGCCACGCACACGATCGCGACGTTCACGTTGACGCCGGGCACCACTCTGGCGCCATTCACGCTATATACCGCGACGATGAGCGGCGCCACGAGTCTCGCGAGCGGCGTGGCGATGGCCGCGCCCTTTGTATGGACATTTACGACGGTGGCGACACCCGCGGATCTGACTCGCCCGCGAGTGCTGTTGACCAACCCGGTGACAACCACTCCGGGGCCCACGCCGGGCGTGCCCAGCAACTCCGCCATTGCGGCGATCTTCACCAAAGATCTGGCGCCGGCGACGATTTCCGGGACCAGCTTCACGGTGACCTGCACGGCCCCTTGCGTCGCCCCTACCGGGAGCGTCAGCTATTCGGTGAGTTCGAGAACCGCGGTGTTTACGCCGTCCGCCGATTTCACCGTGGGAGATACCTACAAGGTGACGCTGACGACGGCGATTACCGATGTCGCTGGCAACGCGCTCGCCGGCAATCAGGCGGCGTTGCCCGCGGCCAGTGATTACGTGTGGACCTTCACTGCGGCTGCTCCCGCCGCCGCCGCAAATGTGTCGGTGCTTTCCACCAGCCCGGCCGCCAACGCGATCGGTGTGTGTCCGGGGGCGGCCATCAATGCGACCTTCACGGTGCCTTCCGGATCGCGCATGAATCCAACCACGGTGACGCCCACGACATTCATGGTCACGGGCCCCGCGCCCGCTTCCACACCGGTCACCGCGGCATCCGTTTCCCTCGACCCTGCCACCGGATACATCGCTACATTCATTGCAGAGGCCCCCCTCACCGCAGGAGCGACTTACACGGCGACGATTGACGGTGGCGCGAACGGCGTGAAGGACTTGGCAGTCCCGGCCAACGCGATGCTCGCCAATTTTACTTGGAGCTTCACGGTTGCCCCGGTCGGCTCGGCTTGTGCGGCGCCGGCGGCGATCCCGCTCGCCTCGGCAGCGCCATTCGGAACCTTCGGTGGTTCGGCGGGAACGACCAACTCGGGAATTCTAACCGTCGTCAACGGCGACATCGGCACGACCGCCGTATCGACCAAGGTCACCGGGTTTCACGACACCGCGCCGGGCTGCACGTACACGGAGGTTCCGGGCGCCGATATCGGCACCGTCAACGGATTGATTTACACCGCACCGCCGCCGCCGACGGTGGAGTGTCCTGAGGAAGGCACTGCAGCCACCGCTGCGATTGCCATGCAAGCCAGAGCCGATGCATTGACCGCTTACAACGCTTTGGTCGCACAACCGGCAGGCCCCGATCCCGGCGCCGGCAACCTCGCCAATCTCACCTTGGTTCCCGGCACGTACACCGCAGCCTCCGGCTCGTTCATGATCGAAGGCGGCGACCTGACTCTCGACGCGCAAGGCGATGCCAACGCCGTCTGGGTTTTTCAGATGGCAACGACGCTCACCGTGGGTGGGCCGGGTGCGGCATTCCCCGAGAGTGTCCTCCTGGTCAATGGCGCTCAAGCGAAGAACGTCTACTGGCAGGTCGGCAGCGCGGCGACCATCAATGCAGGCGGCGGAGGAACCATGGTCGGAACGATCATTTCGTTCGCAGGAGCCGCATTCTCCACGGCGGGCAATGTCGCGATGGTGACGCTCGACGGACGAGCCATATCCCTGAACGCCTCTGTCACGCTGGTGGACACCGTCATCAATGTGCCTGCCCCATAACGTCTCAATGCTCTCGAGCAGAATATGAAAATCACGCAAAAGTTTGGGATGATGCTGGTTCTGGCGGCCTTCGCCGGCAGCTTCGGCCCTGCGGCATTGGCCGACGACGCCGGCTGGTACCTCGGCTTCAACGCGGGACAGTCCAGGGCGAAAATAGATGATTCAAGGATCGCCGATGACTTGTCGATCGACGGTTTCGCGACCACTTCGATCGGTAATGAAGACCGCAAGTTCGCATTCAAGTCATTCGGCGGCTACGAGTTCAATCGTTACTTTGCTCTCGAAAGCGGTTTTTTCGACCTGGGGCGATTCGGCTTTCGGGCCGATACGCTGCCGGCCGGGAGCTTGCACGGCGAAAGCAAGATCATGGGCGCGAACTTCGATGCCGTGGGGAGCCTTCCCATCGGCGATCAATTCTCCCTGTTCGCGCGCGCCGGCGGGATCTATGCTAAATCAAAGGATTCCTTCATTGGAACCGGAGCGCTCGCGGTGCTCGACTCTTCGCCCCATAAATGGTACGGCGACTATAAATACGGAGTCGGGGCGCAGTACGATTTCACCCGCTTCCTTGGCATGCGCCTTGAAGCCGAGCGCTATAGAGTCGATGACGCCGTCGGCAACAAAGCGGATATCGATCTCTATTCGGCGGGACTGATACTGAAATTCGGCCGCCGAGAAGAACCGCCCCCGCCTCTCCCCGCAGTTGTTCCGGAGCCCCAGCCGGCTGCCGTCGTGGCGCCGCCTCCACCGCCTCCGCCGCCTCCACCGCCTCCGCCGCCTCCCCCACCGCCGCCCGTTCGAAAGCGGGTGAGTTTCTCGGCAGACTCGCTGTTTGACTTTGCCAAGGACACCGTGAGGCCCGAGGGCAAGATCGCGCTCAAGGAATTTGCAGCGCAGCTACAGGGCGACCGTTTCAGGTCCATCACCGTCACCGGTCACACGGACCGGATCGGATCCCACGAATACAATCTGGCGCTGTCGACGCGGCGCGCGGAATCGGTCAAGGCTTATTTAGTTGAAACCGGGATCCCCGCGGACAAGGTGATTGCGCGCGGAGTGGATGGCGAAGATCCGGTGACCAAGCCCGACGAGTGCCCGGGCCGAGAGCGAACGCCTCGACTGATCGCCTGCTTGCAGCCGGATCGGCGTGTCGACGTCGAAGTGACTGCGGTCGAAACAGAAGCAGCGCCCGGCAACTGAGGGCCACACGCCGCGGCTATTCCTCGAGCACGGTAAGCAATCGCAGCTTGAGTCCGCGAAATGACTTGAAGCCTCGATCAAACGTTGCCATCTCATAGTCTAGTGACAGCGCTAACGCAGCTAGCCAAGCGTCGGTCCATAGGTTCGGCGTGGGCTCACGGCCGGATATAAGCGCAGCGAAGCGCGGTTCATGATCGATCGGCTCCGTTTCTATTTGAAGTGACCGCGGATCGCTTTGGAGTTGCCGCCAGACCTGGATGGCCTCGTGAGGCGTAACCGGCATACCATTCATCGCAATTTTGTTGGTCAGCAGACGCAGGACCGCGAGGCGGGTCAGAAGACAGATGCCCACAGTTCCGTCCGGCTGCTCTTCCCACCAGCGTCTCGCAACGTGGTGTGCAGCGTGGCCCTGAACGAGCAGCGGGAAAAGAACATTAGCGTCGGCGATACACGTCATTGAGTTGGGTGATGTCTTCCTGCTCGAATATCTTCGCGATTTCGCTATTCGACCGGATTGGAATTGTGTGTCCGGGAGGCAGTCTCACTGGGGCCTCAGTCATTCTTTTTCGCTCGAGAGCAGCCTGGTCAGCCAGTAGCCTGCGAAGCGCTTCGGCAACGAGATCGCGCAGCGTGGATCCACGCTTTACCGCCGCGATCTTGGCACGCTTCAGCAGGTCATCCGGCAAGTCGAATGTGGAACGCATAAATATGCTTATATGTTTTACTGCATCATATTGTGGCGTCTCGGTATTGGCTTGTCAATCGATTAATCGCGCTTCCCGCCGATCATTCTCCGATACCCCCCAGTCGATAAAGAAAAACTAAACCGAGCTCAACCCTTTGTGTTTGTTCCGACGGCATGCCTGCAGGGATAGTGTGATTCATGAACACATCAGCCCTCGGACAATTGCCGCATGTCGATGCGACACTCAGCTTCATCGTGCCGATGAGCCACAAGCCGCGCTCGCTGGAATATGAGCCGCCGTCGGGCGTGCCGCGCACGACGGCTGTCTACCAGGATCACGCGGTTACAATCCGCGACGTTCGCCCTGTCGCGCCAACTCTCTCACTCGAACGTGAAGGATTTCAGCTGGTCACCGCCGCGAGCAGCGTCAGCGATTTCTGCGATGAAGAATCGATTCGTACGCGTTACTACGCCGACACCGTGTCGTTGCTCGAGGAATTGACCGCTGCATCCCGCGTGGTTGTTTTCGATCACACGATTCGTCGCCGTATCCGGGGCGCAACTGACAGAACCACCGGGATTCCGCGTCAGCCCGTTACCCGCGTCCACAATGATTACACCGTAAAATCCGGTCCGCAGCGGGTCCGTGATCTATTGGGCGGGGAAGCGAGCGATCTGTTGCACAAGCGCTTTGCCGTGGTCAACGTCTGGCGGCCTATTCGCGGTCCGATACAAGACGCACCGCTGGCTGTCGCCGATGCTCGAAGCGTCGACGCTCGAGATCTCGTGGCGACGGATCTTGTCTATCCGGACCGCACCGGCGAGATCTACTACGTGAAGTTCAATTCATCTCATCGCTGGTTCTACGCCTCCGCCATGCGCCAGGACGAAGTGATGCTCATCAAGTGCTTCGATTCAGTCGATGATGGACGCGCACGCTTCGTACCACATGCGGCGTTCGTGGATCCAACCACTCCCGCCGACGCCCTACCCCGCGAAAGCATCGAGTTGCGAACACTGGTGTTCTACTAACGGACGCTCAAGGCCCCTCATCGTCGCGCAGGCTCGCTATTTCGGCCTCGCGCAGGTCGAGTCCCCGCTCTATCCGACGACGCGCCTCGTCCTTGAGCTCGCCGCGGGCGTAGAGCTCATTGATGAATCCCCGCTCCGCGGCGATCACCTGACTTTCGATGTCGTCGAGAAGATTCACGCGCTGTTTGTGTTCATCGTCGTCGTGTCTGCGCAGTTCTATTTGATTCAGTTGGTCGAGGCGATGCGCGCGGAGACGGGCATAGATTTCCGTGGGTATCTGGTGTTCCTCCGCCAGCCGATCGAGGCGATCGATGACGGACTCGGTTGCCCTACGACGAGCGTCGAATTCCGCAGCTTTACCTTCGATACGCTCGCGGCGTCCGGCATTGGCGAGACCGACCGCTCGGATTACCCACGGCAGCGTAAGACCTTGACCCACCAGCGTCACCAACACGATGACGAATGTGAGGAGAAGGACCAGATCGCGATGTGGGAACGGTGTGCCATCATCGGTCAAGAGTGGGATGGCGAGTGCAGCCGCGAGCGAGACGATCCCTCGAACACCGGTGAAAGCGAGCACGAACGGCCATTGCCAAGGCGGTGCTGGATCCTTGCGAGCGATGGAGGGTATGAGCCAGCGCGGCAGATACGTTGCGGGATACATCCATATGAATCGGGTTGCGATCACGACGGCGCTGACGACGACGGCAGAGACGACCAGTTCCGCCGCCGGATAGCTTCTAACGCCGGCAAATAGAGTACGCGCCTGAAGCCCGGTGAGCAGGAACACCATTCCGTCGATCACGTACATGAAAAAGTCCCAGAAGAAGATCCCCTGCAGTCTCGTCGGGGCACTGATCAGTCGGAGCCCATTCCAGCTGATATAGAGTCCGGTGGTGACGGTGGCCAGCACACCGGAGCCGCCCAGGTGCTGCGGTGGCCAGTAGGCCATGAACGGCGTCAAAACAGAGAGCAAGATCTCGATGCGCGGGTCGCGGACCCAGCGCCGCAAACGCAGCATCAACCAACCGGTAGCAATTCCCCAGAGAACCTCGCCGATCACGATAGTGACGAAGGCATCCACCGCGTGGCCGATCGAGAATACGCCGCCGACCGCCGCCGCCACAGCGAATCGGTAAAGGATGAGCGCCGTGGCATCATTCGCGATTCCCTCTCCTTCCAGAACCACGATGATTCGCCGGGGTAGACACATTCGGCGAGCGATGGAAAGCGGTGCGACGGCGTCCGGCGGAGAGACGATCGCCCCGAGCACGAAGCCCACTTGCCAGGAAAGGCCCAACAGCCAGTGGCTTGCCGCAGCGACCGCGACGGTCGTGAACACGACGCAGCCTACGGCGAGCAACGAGATCGGGCGGAGATTGAAACGAAACTCGCGCCAACTCATCGCCACGGCCGACGAATAAATGACGGGTGGTAAGACCAAAAGCAGCACGACGTCGGGCGCGATTTTCACTGCCGGCAGTCCCGGAAGCAGCGCCAAAGCGACTCCCGTGATGACCAAGAGAATGGCTGAAGGTATTTTGAGCCGCGTGGCGGCGATGGCGACTGCGGCAATCGCGATCAGGAGCAAGATGAGAGTCTGGATAGTCACGATCATTTCAAATCGCCTCTTGAGTCAACCCCCGTATGTCGCGACGCCGTGCAAGGAGCGAGATGCCCGCGCCGCCCGCCCATGAAAACACCCCCAGCCTGCTCAGATCGAATTCAGCAGCTGCAGCGCCTCCGCCTGTGCACTGGGCGTGGCGGCACAGGTCAGCTTGTCTTCATCACCGGTAATCTCGCTGAACCGCTGGATCTTCTTATCCATGCAGAGCGTCGTGCGCCCACAGGGACACGGCCGGTAATCGACGCTGATGCGGTCGCCGGAAACGATGCCGCCCCAGTGCCCGTCTTGGGTCAGGTCGAAGAACGAGGCTCGGCCCGTCTGCACGCTCTCGCGCGGCAGCGGCTGGCCGCTGTCGGGATCCAACAACAGCACCGTTACCCAGGGAGGGATGTGCAGGCGCTGTTGCTCGCAGGTGACGAGGTAGAAGTTCTGCTCCGACATGCCATAGGCACCCCGCAGCTCGACGCCGAAGAAGGCCCGGATCACCTCATCGACATCGTCGGGCAAGACGACGCCCTTGCCGCCGCCGCCGGCCATCGCCACCGAATCGGGTGCGAACTCGGCGCGCACGCCCTCCTTGAGACCCGAGCGAGCGATTTCGTAGAACAGATTGGTGAGGCCAAGTGCGAAGACGCGCTTCCCGCGCAATAGTGGCACCAGTTCGCGGATGAAGGCGGCCTGTCGCGCGGGGGTCTCCGCGACGATCCGCTCCCACTCTGCTCGGCGGGCAAGCAGTGTTTCGGGCACGTCGATGCGACTCGTATCGCCCTTTGCCTGAGCGGCGCGCAGCCGCGCGGCCAGCCAGATCAGATCGGCGCTCGCCTTGAACGGCAGTGCGGTGTGCAGCCGCGATGGGTCTCCTTTGCAGAAGACGTCGAGGAAATAAACCGGCAGCCGCGCAGTGTTGCTGTAACCATCGCGGTAGAAGGGCGTAAGCACATGGATGGGCTCGTCGAAATCGGGCCGCGACCCCGTATCTCCAAAACGCTGCGTCAGCTGAACGCGCAGGCCGGTGACCGAGGTGCGGTAATCCCGCTTGGTCTTGGGGATGAAGGACATGGTGCCACTGGTGCCCGAAGAGGTTGCCACATCGAGCGGCGTTTGCTCTCGGAGCCTGTCGATCCATTCGTCGATCGATCGACAGTCCCCGACGGCGAGGCCGGAGAGGTCATATGGTGTCAGCCGATCGAGCCACTTGGTGAGTTGGTCGAAGCGCGACTTGGCCAGCAACGAGACGGGATAGCTTTTGTACATGTCGTGCGTGAAGAAAAGAGGTGCAGCCTCCTCGAGCCGGCTGATTCGGCTGATGTTCTGCGCTTCCGCGAGCTTCGCGAGCACCGTGATTTCGGCGCGCCGTTGCTCGAGCCTTAGATTGATCCCGGCGAGTTGCAGGGCTTCCGCCTCTTCCCGCGGCACCGAGTGCATCCGCGTGTTGGAGGACCCGAGCGCAACGTAGGGATCGTCCATCCACGCAAGCGCCTGACGCTCGAGCGCGGTGTCGGTCGCTGTCATCGCCATTACTGCTCCTCCTGCATGCCCGAAAGCTTCTCGCTCCGCACCCAGAGCGATAGCGGCCGCCCACGAGGTCAGCGGGCGCGCTCACGGCTGCCCATAGTGTGCGGGTCTCGCTTCTATTTGCTTTCGCGCCTCCCCTGTCTGCAGAGTATTATTTCACACACCGACTTCACTTCAGATACCTGCTGCACCTCGAGACAAGTATCCGTTCCTCAGGGAAAGGCTTTGACACCGATAGACTGGATCCGTGGCGACTCATTGGGCCTCGATATTCCGGCCCACAGTGAATCCTTGAGGTCGGGCGCAGAGACCTTCCTCACCAAGGCTTTTCGCGCCGCCGGCTCTCTTTCAGAGGATAACCGCGTCGCGCGCATTACGCAGTTCAATGAGATATCGGGCGGCAGTACGGGTCGCAAGTTGCTGCTTTCCGTGGAATACGAGAAACCTTCAGCGGGCCTACACAGGGATCTATTCGTAAAGTTTTCACGTGATTTTTCCGACGAGCACCGAGATCCAGCGAAAAGCCAGATGCAATTGGAGGTCCTGTTTGCCTTGCTGTCGAGGAGCCCCGAATTTCCCATCGCCGTGCCCATCTGCTACTTCTCGGATTACCATCGCGAAACCGGTACCGGCATTCTCATCACTCAGCGCATTTTCTATGAGACTGGCGGCATCGAGCGTCATTACCCGAAATGTCTCGACTATCGGATGCCTGATCCGCTCGGGCATTACCAGGCCCTCATCAGGGCATTGGCTCGTCTGGCTGGGACGCATAAGGCCGGACTGTTGCCGGATGTCGTGGAGAATTACTTCCCTTTCGACCCCGCCAAGTTGGTGGTCAGCCATCGCGCCCCAGGTACGCCGGCGCAGATCAGCAAACGGGTCGCAGCCTACGTAGAATTTGCGGCGAAGTTTCCACAGTTGCTACCGGAAAATGTCCGCTCCGACAAATTCCTGACGCGGTTCGCCGCAGAAGCGCCGCGCTTTCAGGCACTAGGGGACATTGGCAACAAAATCCTGCAGAGCCACCTTGACATGATTGCTCTTTGTCACTGGAACGCGCACGTAGACAATGCTTGGTTTTGGCGCAATGGCGAAGCCGAAGTCGAGTGCGGCCTGATGGACTGGGGAAATGTGTGCCAGATGAATGTGGCCATGGCGATCTGGGGGTGTTTGAGCGGGGCTGAAATCGACATCTGGAACGACCATCTGGATGATTTGCTGACTTTATTCGTCACCGAATTCAAGAAGAGTGGCGGCGCGACGCTCGATCTTGAAGTGTTGAAGCGACATCTGACTATTTACGTGGGCATGATGGGGCTTAACTGGATGCTGGATGCGCCCCTTACGCTTCTGAAAATTCCCGATCTGGCGAATGTGGTCAATCGCCTGGATCCACGTATTGCCAACAATGAGCGCGCCCGTGCGCAGCTGTTGATCATGACGGCGTTTCTAAATCTATGGGAAAAGGAAGATATGGCCCAGGTGATCACCTATCTCGAGGAGTCGCACCCATGAAAACCGGGGGATCGGTTCTCTGCGCACTGGAGAATGGTTTGTGTCGCTTGACGCTCAACAGGCCGGAGAAGCTCAATGCCCTCAGCTTGTCGATATTCGAAGAAATGGCAGCGCATCTGGATCAGCTTGATGTTCAGGACGTGGGTTGTTTGTTGCTGAGCGGCGCTGGGCGCAGCTTTTGTGCGGGACATGATCTTGCGGGGCTTGGCTCGGGAGCGGAAGGCGGTAGGGCAGAACGAATAGAGAATGGTGTCGTCGAACGCCTGGCTACGCTACCCTTCCCCGTCGTTGCGAGTGTCCGCGGCCACTGTTATACGGGTGGGCTCGAGCTGGTGCTGGCCGCGGACATCATTGTCGCGGCGGAAAATGCCAAATTCGCAGATACACATTCGAAGTTCGATCTGGTGCCGATCTGGGGATTGACTCAACGCCTGCCTCGACGGGTGGGCATGGCGAAAGCCAAACAGATGATGTTTACAGCCAGAACCTATTCGGGGACAGAGGCGGTGCAAATGGGCCTGGCCAATTTTGCAGTGCCCGAGGGTGAACTCGACGGCCAGGTCGAAACTTTGTGCGCCGATATCCTCGCTACCAGCCGTCGCTCGAATCGCGCCATTAAGAAGCTGTTGATCGAGACGGATGGCATGAGTCTCGCCGCCGGAAATGCCTGGGAACTGCACCACACTGAAGGGCACGGGCCCGGCTTTGCCGAGCTCATTCGCTCATTCAATGCCACTAAAAAATGAGAGACGCTCAGCCGCGCTGTCGCACCTTCACATTACCGAACATCATGCCCTCGGCGGGCGACTTGAGGATGTCCATGGGGAACACCCGGGGCACCTCACTCGCGGCATTGAGCCGGACCAGCTGATCGGCGCTGAGCTCGACGTCGAGCGCCCCGAGATTGTCCGTAAGCTGCGCCACGGTGCGCACTCCGATGACCGGCGCGGTCACGGCCGGGTTGACCAGCGTCCAGGCGATCGCGACTTGAGCCGATGTTTTACCGAGCTTCTGTGCGATCTCGCCGACCACTTCGGCGATCGCCAGGTTGTGCTCCGATAGGCGCCCGGTGATCGCGTTGATCGCCTTGCGCGAGCCTAAGTTGTTCATGTCGGGCGGAACGAGGTCCGCCTTCGAATACTTGCCCGCAAGCACACCGCCGCCGAGTGGTGACCAGGGGCAGACACCCATCCCCATCTCTGCCGCCATGGGAATCATTTCCCGCTCCACCGTGCGTTCGCTCAGGCTGTAGGAAATCTGCAGGGCGCAGAACTGGCTCCAGCCCCTGAGCTCGGCAATCGCTTGCATGCGCGAGGCCTGCCACGCCGGAGTATCGGACAGGCCTATGTAGAGAATCTTGCCCGCGCGCACGAGATCGTCGAAGGCCCGCAGGATCTCGTCGACCGGCGTGCGGAAATCCCACATGTGGAGGTAGTAGAGGTCGATATACTCGGTTTTCATCCGCTTGAGGCTATCCTCGACCGATCGCACCATGTTCTTGCGGTGATTGCCCGAGGCATTGGGGTCGCCGGGAGAGGTGGTGAGCGAGTACTTGGTGGAAATCACCAGCCTGTCGCGCCGGCCCTTGACCGCTTGACCGAGCAGAATCTCCGACTGACCGAGCTGCCCGTAAAAATTAGCGGTATCGATGAAATTGCCGCCCTTGTCGATGTAAAGGTCGACCAGCTGAGCGGCTTCCTGGTCGGTGCTTCCCCAAGCGCCGGGCTCGACGCCGAAGGTCATGGTGCCGAGGCAGAGCGGCGATACCCGCACGCCCGAGCGGCCCAGCAGCCGATAATCGTCAAGTCGATGAGCCATCACCCTCTCCCCCGTGTCGTTACCTTGCCTTTCTCGCGGGCGAAACCCGATGTCGAGAGACGGGATAATTGGCTTGCGAGCGCGGACAGGTCACCGTCCCCGTCTCCTAGATATCGATCCATCGCCACCGCGAAGAGCATGCCGAAATTGAATAGGCCGACGAGCTTCGGGTCGATGCCGTCCTTCAGCAGCGGGCGCAATACTTCGCCGCGCTGGCGAATCAGCGGGGCGACTTCCTCGCGGTAGAGCTTACGACCGAGTTCGGGATCGGAGAACAGCGCGACGGTGAGCAGCGGAAAGATTTCTATCATGTCCTTGAGGTGCCGCGCGCTCGAACCTTTGGCCAATCCGGCGAGCTCTCCCGGCGTCGCGGCCGTCTCATAGGCCTCCACTCGTTCGTGCGCGCCCCGCATGGCATCGATCAACGGCCTGACGACGGCCTCGTGGAACAGCGCCTTCTTCGACTCGAAATGCTCGAAGAGGGTCGCCTGGTTGACTTCGGCCGCCCTCGCGATGTCCCGGGTACGCGCTCCCTGAAGATTGGCGCGAGCGAATACTTGCTGCGCAGCCGCGATGATCGATTTGCGCCGCTCCGCGGCCGGCAGATAGGTACGGCGGGGGCGAGTTCGCGTTTTTCTAGGGGTTGCCACTTGCGATCGGCTCCTCGGAGTCCCGCCGTAACGCTAGCACAGTTCCGAGCCAAAGCAATCAACCATTTGGTTGACTCCGTCCTTCGCGGAACGCATGCTGTCGGTCAAAACCGGATCAACCGGTTCGCAAGCAACGGAGATCAGGTATGGCTGTATCCTTGTCGCCCAGGGACACGACGGTCGAACGGCAAGCCGAAGGCTGGATGAACGATCCCTACGAGCATTTCGGCTATCACAACACACGCATTCACTCGCTGCCGCGCGAGGAAGTGGAAGCCGTCCAGCTGACCGCCATGAATCTGCGTTTGGAGGAGCGCCGGCGCCAAATCAAGATGCTGGAGAAGCTGGCCGACGGGCAGGGAATCGGGCAGCTCGATTCGCTCGACGACATGGCGCCGCTGTTGTTGCCGCACGATGTCTACAAATCCTATCCGGTGTCGTTGCTCGCCAAGCTCAAGTTCGACAGGCTCAATACCTGGTTGTCAAAGCTCACACGTCACGATCCGACCGCGGTCGATGTATCCGATTGCGATTCGATCGACAGCTGGCTCACCAAGCTTCGCGACGCAACGCCGCTCGACGTAGCGACATCCTCGGGCAGCACCGGCACCTGCTCGTTCTTCCCCAAATCGAAGCGAGACTACAGGCTTTCGATGATGGGCCTGCGCGTCCAGCTCTCGCAGAGATTCGGCGAGGATCCCAAGCGCGGCGACCTCGAGGACAAGATCCACGCGATCATTCCGCTCTATCGCGACGGTCATGGCTCGACCGGCGCTTTCGCAAAATACTCCGGAGAGATCTTTGCCAAGGGCGACCCGAGCTACTGGCACACCGCCTTTAACTTCAAGATCAGCTCCGACCTCATGTGGCTGGCGGCGCGGCTGCGCGCGGCCGCCGCCAAGGGCGATGCGAGCAAGGTCGAGGTGCCGCCGTCACTCCTTGCCCGTCGCGAGGAGTGGGCGCGGGTACAAGAGGACATGCCGGCGCAGCAGCTCGACTTCGTCAACCGTATGATCAGAGAGCTGCAGGGACAGCGCGTGTTCGTCATGAGCACCTCAAATCTCCTCCACGCCGCAGCCAAACGCGGCTTGGAAGAAGGACTCTCCGGAGTCTTTGCGCCGGACTCGGTGTTCATGGGCGGCGGCGGCGCCAAAGGCGTTCCCCTTCCCGACGACCTCGAGGAAGTCATCTGTAAGTTCTTCAACACCAAGCGCATGATTTCCTCCTACGGCATGACCGAGATGAACAGTTTTTCCGTGCTGTGCGATCACGATCGCTACCACGTGCTGCCTTGGGTGACGGTCTTCCTGCTCGATATCGACTCGGGCCGGCCGCTGCCCCGCAAGGGCAAGCAGACCGGGCGCGCCGCTTTTTTCGATATGACGCAGGACAGCACCTGGGGCGGCCTGGTCACCGGCGATCTCGTCACCCTGGACTGGGACCACCCGTGCGAATGCGGCCGTACTTCTATTGCACTTGAAAAGAAGATCAACCGCGTGAGCGAAATCCAAGGCGGTGACGACAAGATCACCTGTGCAGCAACGCCCCAGGCCCAGGCCGAGGCGATGGACTTCCTCACGGGCTTAGGAGGCTGATGCCATCATGTCCAAGAGACCCATATCGTATGCCGTCATTCGCGGCAAGGTGATCGACACCGACCTGATCGAATTCGGCGGCCGCGGCGGAGACATCACCTTCCTGGCGCCCGATCCGCACAAAATCGCCGATCAGATCCCGCTCGCGAGCGCACGCCTGATGGAGGACCTGTACGAAATCTCCATCGAGGATATCCTCGACTATCTTGCCGAGCTCGGCCAGCGGCTCGATATCAGGAGGAACGAGTACTTGATCGAAGCGCGTGAATATTCCTACGCAACCGCGCCGACGACCAAGCCGATCATGGACAGCTTTTTCCACGACATGCCGTTCATGTTCGACAAGGAGCGAATCCGCGGCATGATCGATTTCAACATCGGCATTCCCTATCTCGAAGGCTGGGTGAACAAGGCGATCAACGGCTCCAACGTTGCCATTCGGGCCTACGGCGCACGCAGCTTGCACATCGTCGCCGGGAACGGCCCCGTGCTGGGTGCACTCACGATCCTGCGCGGGGCGGTCACTCGCGGCGACACGATCATCAAGGTGCCATCGAACGATCCCTTCACCACTGGGGCGATAGCGCGCACCATGGTCGACATGGCGCCCGATCATCCGATCACCAGGCATCTTGCGGTCGCCTATTGGCGCGGAGGTGACGATGCGCTGGAATCGAAGATCTACCAGCCGCACCACATCGAGAAGATCTGCGCTTGGGGAGGGTACGCATCGGTCAAGCACGTGACCAAGTACATCCAGCCCGGCATCGAGCTCATCAGCCTCGACCCTAAGCGCTCCGCCAGCATCGTGGGTGGCGAAGCCTTGCAGAGCGAGCGGATGATTCAAGAGACCGCTAACCGCATCGCGACGGATGTCGCGACGGGCAATCAGACGGCCTGCGCCGCGTGCCGCATGGTTTACGTCACAAGCGGCACCGACGACGACGGCATCGAGAAGCTGAAGAAGCTCGGCAGGCTGACCTACGATGCCATGTTGCGTCTGCCCCAAGCACTCACAACCAAGCCCAAGCGTTACGACCCGGAACTCCGGCGTCAGGTCGACACGCTGCGCCTGTCGGACGATTTCTATACAGTCATCGGCGGCCGGAACGACGAGGGTGCGGTGCTGGTTTCGCATTCCTCCGACCGTGTCGAGTTCTGGGAATATCTCGCCGACCGCACGGTCAACCTCATTCCAGTCGATACGCTCGAGGAAGTGCTCGAGGTGATTGATGCCTATACGCAGACGGTAGGCATCTTCCCCGAGAGCTTGCGTGAGGTGGTCCGCCACAAGGGCGCGCTGCACGGTGGCCAGCGTTTCGTCTCGCTGGGTTATGCTTTCAATGGTCCGGGTCTCGTCGGTCCACAGGACGGCATCGAGCCGATGCGCCGCCTCGTCAAGTGGATCATTTCCGAAGAGCCCCTGCCGGGTCGCAAACCGTTCTGGGAATGTACCGACGAAGAGATCAGGGTCGTGGCATAACGATGCGTCGGCGAAGGTGAGAAGCGATGCCCGCATGGAGATTGCGCTCGGAGCCTTTACGGTTCTGTTGCTGGCTGTGGGCGGCCTTGCGGTCGTCAAGTGGATTCCCTACTACGACAAAGCCCTCCTCGCCTTCGCCCATCATTCGATAGGCAATTCCATCTTGACGGGCGGTGCCGATCGACCGCCCGCTCCCTCGCTGCACTCGGCGTTCGACTATGGGCTCGCCTACGGCAACGCGATCTGGAAGGCGCTGGTCTTGGGTCTCCTGGTGGGATCCGCGGTGCAAACGCTGCTGCCGAGGCGATGGATTGCATCGGCGTTCGGCAAATCCGGCTCGGCGCCGTGGTCGTGGGCGGCATCGCCTCCCTGCCGATGATGATGTGTACCTGTTGCGCCGCGCCCGTGGTCACGGGGCTGCGCGAATGCCGCGCGACTCCCGGAGCCGCCATCGCTTTCTGGCTTGGGAATACGGTGCTCAACCCGGCGACGTTGGTCTTCACCGGCTTCGTGCTCGGCTGGAATTGGTCGATCTTTCGGCTCGCGTTTGGCGCGCTCATGGTCTTCGGGCTGGGCTTTCTCGTAAATCATCTCGCGGGCCCCGAGGAAAGCGTTGCAGTTCCCCGAAACTCGGAGACCGACTTTGTCGGGCAGAGGCACGAAGTCTCCTTCGCGCGCTGGCTGGCGGTGCTGTACCGAATGTCCATCCGCTTGATCCCCGAGTATTTGGTGCTGGTCCTCGCATTGGGCGCGGCGCGCGCTTGGCTCTTCCCGCACATGGGGCACGAGGTTGACGATTCTTTGATCTGGATCTTGGTATTCGCCGGTGCCGGCGCTCTCTTCGTGATTCCGACAGCAGGCGAAGTCCCCATCGTGCAGACCATGCTGGCGCTCGGTGTTGCCGTGGGACCGGCGGCGGCTCTCCTCATGACGCTTCCGCCCATCAGCATTCCTTCTCTCGCGATGTTGCGGAACTCGTTCCGACCGCGCCTTCTCGTGATGGTGTCGCTCGGAGTGGTACTGCTCGGCAGCGTCGCCGGGCTCGCCGGCACAATGTTTCTGGCCTGACCGCGTTCGCAGAACAGTCGCCGCCAGCCAGCCCCCTGCTGTAAGCTTAGGTCCCAGTGGACAAGCTGTTTATTTCCGCCGACTCGCTCCTCCGGGACTCGATGGAGCTCGCGAGACTCGTCGTGAGCAGCGGATTTCGACCGACCTTCTTGGTTGCCATGTGGCGAGGCGGTGCTCCCATCGGGATCGCCGTGCAGGAAGTCCTCGAGTACCATTCGATAATCGCCGACCACATCGCGATTCGCACATCTTCTTATACGGGCATCGACCAGGCAGACAAGACAGTGCGCGTGCACGCCATCGACTACCTGGTCTCGCGCTTGTCCGCGGAGGATGAGCTCCTCCTGGTCGACGATGTGTTCGACTCGGGCCGGAGCCTCGAGGCGGTGATCAGGGAGCTCAAGCAGCGCTGCCGGAGAAACTGGCCGGAAAAGTGGCGCATTGCCACGGTGTATTACAAGTCTTCCCGCAATCGCAGCACGCTCCTGCCCGACTATTACGTTCTCGACACGGACAAATGGCTGGTATTTCCGCACGAGCTCATCGGGCTGACCCCCGAAGAGATCCTCGCGCACAAGCCGGTCCGGTCGGACTTCTTCGACAAGCCGTGAGCCACGCTCGCGCCGGGGCTAAGAGCCGCGCTCTCACCGGCCGTTTTGTGCTGATACTCCTCGCCCTGGCGGCGTCCGCGCCCGCACTCGCGCAAAAGCGCATGGTCATCATCGATCAGGACACCTCCGGACCGGGCGGGTCGAACATCATGTCGATGATGGCACTGCTGCAGTCGCCGCACGTTGATGTTCTCGGGATCACGGTCGTGACCGGCAATGCGTGGCGGGATGACGAGGCGCGCCACGCGCTGCGGATGCTGGAGCTGATCGGCCGCACCGATGTACCCGTCGCGCTCGGCGCGGTGTTTCCTCTGATCCGGACGCAGGAGGAGACGCGCCTCATGGCACCGCTGGTCGGCAAGGTCGCGTGGTTGGGTGCCTGGGGCCAGAAATTGAGCACGCTGCCCGCGATGCCCGGACTGGTCGAGCCGCCGGCACCGGCAGCACCGCTCGGCCCCTGGGATACTCCGCCGCTGGCTGAGGGTGAGCCGCACACCAAACCCATCGCCGAGGACGCGGCACATTTCTTGATCCGGCAGGTCCGCGCCCACCCGCATCAGGTAACCATATACGCCGCCGGACCCCTGACCGACATCGCGCTCGCCGTCGCGCTCGATCCTCATTTCGCCGAGCTGTCCCAAGGACTGGTAGTCATGGGCGGCAGCCTCAATCCTCATACGGAGGATCCGGAATTTTCGACCGCCCCGCGCCACGAATTCAATTTCTGGTTCGATCCGGAGGCGGCTCGAATGACGCTGCGGGCCCACTGGCCCCGCATCGACGTCACCACCGTGGATGTCTCGATCAAGGCCATGTTCACGCAAGCGATGGTCGACGCGATCGCGAAGTCATCCAACCCTGCGGCTCGATACATCGCGAAGTATTCGCAGGAACGGTATTACCTGTGGGACGAACTCGCCGCCTGCGCATGGCTCGACCCCAGCCTCATTACTCGCCGGGAGGATCTATACATGGACGTCGACGTGAGTCACGGTCCCGCCTACGGCGAAACGCTGACCTGGGACGGGGCGTTGAAACCAGCCGTCGACGTGCACCTCGTGCACGCCCAAGTGGACTTGGACCTGCCGCGATTCACTAAAATGTTCGTCGAGCTGATGTCCGCGCCGACTCCGCACGGCGAGGTGGCGGCCCAGCGCTAGAGCCGAATGTCCCAAACGCCGCAGATTTCGCGAGGTTTCGACTAGCTGCCGGGAATGACATCGCGATAGCGGGGCCAGCCGGCGATCAGCGCCTGCACGACGCGATTTCCAACCTGGTAAGCCGCTTCGAACGCCGGAAGGCCCCCCTCGGGATACTCCGCCGTCGTGCTCCACACGGCGCTCTTTCCGGGCGGCGGCATCGAGTAATTGCTCGCGGTACGCAGCACCAGCACGCGCTGCAAATCGAGGCGTCCGACTCGCGACAGGCGCCGCAACGCCGTCAGCGTACCGCTGTCTTCCATGTTGGACATCATGAAATTGGCATCCTTGCCGGCTTGCAGCTTCACCCAGTCGTTGGCCCACTGATTCATGCGTTCGCCGTGCCAGTACCTGCTTGCGGAAAGAGAATCACCGATCGTCACAAAGGGGGGACGCAGGGCGGCAGGATAGCCCGCGAATTGCCGGCGGAATCGCGCGATGCCCGGACTGTCCGCCACGGGATGATCCTTGGTGAGCGCGTAGGCCCAGTCCGCCAGCGCCGCATTGAGCGGGTAATGAATCGTATCCACGGTCCAACCGCTGGCGATATCGTTCGGCTTCTTTGCGCCCAACGGCAACAAGCCGTACGGCCAGTCGGCGGGAATCTCGCGCGCGTCGATCTCGTAGAGGAGATCGCCATCGACCACATGCTTCGCCCACGCCGCCGTACCCAGCGACACATCGAGCGGATCGCCTCCCGCGATGCCGGCGACCAGCCAATAGGCCTTGCTCAAGTCGAACCGAGCATCGAGACCCAGAGCCATGATGGAGCTGCTCGAGTTGGTGACGCCGCCTCCCGTGCAGATCAGGAGCAAGCCCGCATCGTTCATACGCAGCTCATACTCGCCCAGCGGAAACGGCAGCGCACGATCCAGCCTGTCCCGCTCGACCCAGAGATGTGCCTCGCCCGGCTTATCGCCGGTCAGCTTGCCGATTTGGAACATGGTCACCACGACCACCTTGACCGGGATGGGGGCAGCCGGCAGAGGCGCGGCCGGCTCAGCCGCGGCCTGCGACGTCGGGGCGGCCACCGAGGTCGACGCCCACATCGAGAACCCACAAAGGACGACGCCGAAAAACATGAAAGGAGGCCGGAGCAGGTCGCGCATGTCCAAACAATACGGCGGAAACGATATCATCAGCAAATGGCCAGCGTTGCCGATCATTATCGGTCGCATCTCGCACCTGTTTACGCCTGGATGTCGGGGGGCTTCGATGCCGCCGTTCGGCGCGGCGAAACCGAAATCGAATCCCTCCTCCCGGATCTGTCGCATGGAAGCTGCGCGATGGATCTCGGGGCGGGCTTCGGCATGCACAGCATCCCGCTTGCCCGTCGCGGTTGTTCCGTGCTCGCCATCGACACCTCATCTTACCTGCTCGAGGAATTGAAAAGGCACGCAGGGACCCTGCCCATCACCGTCGTTGAGGATGACTTGCTGACATTTCAGCGGTATCTGCACCGCCCGGCCGACGTCATCTTGTGCATGGGCGATACGTTGACCCATCTGCCGGATCAGGGGTCCGCACTGCAGCTCTTGGCGCTGGCCGCCGAATCTCTGCGCCCGGGCGGCACGTTCATCGCCACGTTTCGAGACTACACGCAAGCTTTGGTCGGCAATGGGCGCTTCATTCCCGTCAAGAGCGATGCCGATCGGATTCTCACCTGCTTTCTGGAATACGCCGCCGATCATGTCGATGTCCATGACATGCTTCATGAGCGGAGTGGCGACACCTGGCACCTCCGGGTCAGCTCGTACCGAAAGCTGCGGCTGGATCCGCAATGGGTATCGGCATCGCTTCACGACCGGGGATTTTACGTGCACACCGAACCCGGGCTGGCGGGCATGGTTCGCGTTATCGCGGCCAAGGACTGACGAGTGCAACCCACGGCATGACCCATGAGTCTTCGCTGCCTGCTCTGGCCGAGGTCGGCGTCGCTTCGGGCTTCATTCTGTGTACAAAGATGGAGCGTCTTGTGTACACAATTGGTGCATGCCGTCGCGCACAAGCAACCAGCGGCAGCCCGCGCAAACCCACCGCGCTCACCGCCCCTCGAAGCTGAACTTTTCCTTATTATATTAGGTAGTTAGGCGACAGCCGCACGGCGCGGCGCGCCCCTCCCCGCGCGCGCAAGATGGGCGCAGTCCCTTTATTGTTGGCTCGGCGCAGCCGCGCACGATTCTTGCAGAGTGCCTTCGTACGGCGCGCAGGCCCTGCCTGCTCATGCCGGAAAAAAAGCACGGGATACAAAACAATGAGGGATGAAACAATGAAATCGTGGATCCGTGGTTTGGGTCTGGTGTCCGGCTCGTTCGTCACCGCTTACCACTCCGCCCATGCGCAGCCCGCCGCCGAAACGATGAATCCCGTGACCGCTCCGGCGGGCTCATCCGACAATCTCGACGAGATCGTCGTGAACGGCATCAGGCGCGGCGACCTGATCCTTCCGACCACGGTGACCTCCACGTCGGCCTACGGGCTCGATCTCGGGGTAATGGACACGCCGCGCAATAACACCCTGCTTTCAAAGGCGCAGCTCGATGCCCTCAACATCCAGAATCCCGGAGGATTTTCCTATCTGACGTCGAGCAGCTATTCGGACGCGTCCTTCGGTCAGCCCAACGTGCCGCGCATCCGCGGCCAATACGCCGACATGTTTTTCAATGGGATGCGTGACAGCTTCACCCTCAACGGCTACGGAGCCCCCATCAGTTTCAACAGCGTGGATTCCGTCGATATCGTCAAGGGGCCGGCGAGCGTCCAGGCGGGGCCCGGGGCCGGGGTGGGAGGGGCGATCGACATCACCACCAAGATGCCCAGTTTCAACAAGCCCTTTGTCAACTTTAGTCTGGAGGCGGACACTCAGCAGAAGCGGCGCGCCGCTGTCGATTTCGGAGCCCCGCTGACCTCGAACACGGCCGCGCGTGTCAGCTTCACGACCGATGACAGCGGCAGCTATTACTACGACATGTACTTTCATCAGCAGTCGCTGTTCGCCGCGGTGCTTACCGAGTTCACCTCGCAGTACAGCGTCTTGTTCACCGGCGGCATCGAAGATACCCGGTACCGCGAGAACGACGGCATCAATCGAGTCAACCAGGCCCTCATCGACAACGGCACGTATCTCACCGGCGCCCCGGCACCAGGGGATATATACGGCATCGGGACGGTGTTTACCCTGGGTCCAAGCACTGTCCCGCTCAACGACAGAATCATCATCGACGAGCCGCCGGGCACCGGCGCGCACTCCCTGCACGCCAAAGCGCAAATCATCCAGACGTTCAAGGCCACGGATGACTTCACGGTCGTCAATAATACGTTCTACGATTACATGAACCGGTATAACCAGACCGAGGACTATTACGCCGACACGGCGAAAGGCAGCTATACCCTCGAGAACAAGACCGACTTCAAGGTCAAATTCTCCACCGGCCCTGTGAGCCACGACATCGACGCGGGCTTCACCTACCGTTATGCGCATGTGCTTGACATCCAGAACTACAACAACGAGCCGGTGAGCGTCTTCGATCTGTCCCAGAGTCCGAACACTTGGATCTTCCCCGCGTCCGAGCAGCCCTACGAAGAACCCTACGGCACGTTTCTCTATAACGGGGCGTTTAATCATCCTCAGTGGGGAGCTCCGGGACGCGGTTTATTCATAAACGACAGCGTCGATTCGAATCTGCAGGATGCCGCTATTTTCCTCGAGCATCGGATCCAGTTCTCGCCGCAGTGGAGCGTGCTGTACGGCGTGCGCGAAGATGTCGTGCAGTTGAACTACTCTGACCCGCTCGGGGGCCCTGTCTACGAATCGTTGGTCGGACCGTCGGGCGCGGAGGTGCCGGAATACCTGCCGCAGAGGGCAGCTACTGGTTGGTATGGCCTCCATAATGGGAACATCAGCGTGGTCTACAGCCCGACGACACATGTCTCGGCGTATCTTACGTACAACAACGCACAATACGTCGACCCCACCGCCAATGACGGCGCGGTGGGCGTTTGGGCCGAAGCCCCGACCGCCCAGTTGCGGCAGGATACGACGCTGGAAGAAGCGGGATTGAAATTTGACCTGTTCGACAAGAGTCTGTTCCTCTCCACCGCCATCTTCCATCAGACGCGTTCCGTCGCCACCGGAGAGGGCGGTCTCGGCAAGTCCCAGGCCCACATCAAAGGTGCCGAAATCGAGCTCAACTACCAGCCCGATCCGCATTTCTTTGCGACTGCGAGCTACTCATACCTCCATACCGTCCTCGATACGCCGTCCGGCTTCTACAACTTTCCGGCGTACGCCGGTACCTATGTCGATGGTCTGGGAACGGCAGTCGTCTATCAGCCGAATCAGCGCTTCCTGGACCCAGGTGTTCCTGAACACTTGTTCAATGTGCTGGCGAACTACAAGCATTCATCGGGCATCGGCGGGCAGGCGAACATCCAGGTCACTGGACCGGTCGCCGTGACCCAGTCCGGCTATATCAACGAGTCTGCGAGCAATACCGCAGCCGTAAACGGGGACTTTTATGCACTGCCGTTCGGGCCGGGCGGCGTCGTGCCGCTGTCAGTGGTCGGCGCCAATGGTTACTACAAATCACCCGAGATTCCGTGGCAATACACCGTGAACACCGCGGTTTTCTATGGTTGGCAAAACTATGTGCTCAAGTTCGAGGTCTACAATCTGACCAGTAAGCGGAATCTGGTCAACGACATACCATTTTACGGCAACGACTTCATACAGCGACTGCCTCCGCGCAGCTACGACCTGACATTGACCGGCAAATTCTGACCGTATCGCCGCCTCGCTCGGAAACAAGTCGGCAAGATGGTGCGAATAGCCATCGTGAGAGACCTCATCGACGCCATGCCCAAAGCGGAACTTCACGTGCACCTCGAAGGTACGCTCGAACCGGATTTGAGCTTCGCTTTGGCGCAAAAGAATCGCATCGAGCTGCCTTACGATTCGCCCGAAGCTTTGTTGCGGGCTTACGACTTTCACGACCTGCCGTCTTTTTTGGCCACTTATTACAGCGCCATGAACGTGCTCCAGGACGAAACCGATTTCTTCGAGCTCACTTGGCGCTATCTCAAAAAGGCACACGAGCAGAACATCGTCTACGCGGAGATGTTCTTCGATCCACAGGCCCATACTTCGCGGGGCATCGCGTTCGACAGCGTGATATGCGGGATTCGACGTGCGCAGGAGGCCGCGGTTGCCGAGCTCGGAGTCGAGAGCCAGTTGATCCTGTGCTTTCTGCGCGACCTGAGCGCGGACTCCGCCATGCAAACCTTGCTGCAGGCGCTGCCTTACAAACGTTGGCTTGTGGGAGTTGGGCTCGACTCTGACGAGAAAGGCAATCCGCCGCTCAAGTTTGCCGCGGTCTTTGCTCGGGCACGCAGTGAGGGCTTTAAGCTCACCATGCACTGCGACGTCAACCAGCAGAATTCGCTCGCGCATCTCGGTCAAGCGATCAACGACATCCGCGTGGACCGAATCGACCACGGAATCAATTCGTTGGAGGATCCCGTGTTATGCGAATCAATCCGCGAGCGCGGCATCGGCCTCACCATATGCCCCATTTCCAATCGTTTCGTGGTCCAAGACCTCACCGCCCGCCAGATCCGGCGCATGCTGCAACTCGGCATGCTCGCCACGGTCAATTCGGACGATCCGGCTTATTTTCGAGGTTATCTCAACGAGAATCTCCATGCCCTGCACGAGGAAGGCGAGCTCAGCCGAGACGAAATCGTTCAGCTGGCGCGCAACGCCTTCGAGATATCTTGGATCGATGCGGCGCGCCGCGACCAATACATGGAACGCTTGCGACAGCACGTGGAGCGCCGTGCCTGAAACACGTTCCCGAGTCCGGCGTCAGGCCAGATAGATGAAGCGTGCGATGAATAGCGCCGATAGGACGTACACCAGCCAGTCCTTGTAAGTCGCCCGCCCGCGCACCAGCTTGAGAACTGCGTGGCTGGTGATGCCGAACGCGAGACCGTTCGCGATCGAGAAGCTCAAGGGGATCATGATGACCGTGAGAAACGCCGGAATGGCCTCGAGCGGATCGACCCAATCCACCTCCGCAAGCGCGCCCATCATCATGCCCCCGACCAGGATCAGGGCCGGCGCAGTCGCGGCGGTCGGAATTGCCTGCACCAGCGGCGCGAAGAACAAGGTGCAAAGGAACAGCATTCCGACGACGACACTGGTGAGACCCGTGCGTCCGCCCACCGCAACACCGGCCGCGCTCTCGATGTAGCTCGAGACCGGACTCGTGCCGGACGCGGCGCCCACCATCATGGCGAGCGAGTCCACAATCAGAATGCGGTTCAATCTCGGAATGGAGCCGTCCGGCGCCGTGAGTCCCGCTCTTTTGGTCACGGCCACCAGGGTGCCGACATTATCGAATAGATCGACCAGCAGGAACACGAGGATGATCTCGAGCAGCGACAGACCGATGCCGCCCTTGAGGTTCAGGGCCGCCGGCACGTTGAGCTGCAAGGCCGCGGCCGACAGATCGCTCAGCTTGTAGACCTCGGGCGCGAAGTGGGCCATGCCCATCGCCCAACCGATGGCGGCCGTTACGAGGATGCCGACCAGCATGGCGCCCTTCACTCGCCACGCCTGGAGCGAGGCAATCACCACGAGCCCGAGCAGCGACAGCGCCGGTGTGGCGGACGTGAGATTGCCGAGACCGACCAGCGTGCCGGGCTTGGCGACGATCACGCCGGCGTCGACCAGGCCAATAAAAGCGATGAACAATCCCACCCCGCCTGCCACGGCCGCGAACAGCGCGCGGGGCACGGCATTCATGATCAACTGGCGCACGCCGAGCAGAGTCAGAACGAGAAACGCGACACCCGACAGGAATACACAGCCGAGCGCGGTCTGCCAGGGCACCCCCATGCTCTTCACCACGGTGTACGTGAAATAGGCGTTGAGGCCCATTCCGGGCGCGAGCGCCAGCGGATAATTGGATACGAGTCCCATGAGAGTGCTGCCGAATGCCGCGGCAAAACAGGTCGCAGCGGCGACGCCGGCCATGGGCATGCCGGCAGCGCCCAGGATGACTGGATTGACGACGACGATGTAGGCCATCGTAAGAAACGTCGTGAAACCGGCGAGCAGCTCGGTGCGGACGGAGGTGCCGTGAAGTTCAAGACCAAAGAAGCGATTGAGCATCGGCCATCCCTTAATTCTTTATGAGGTCGGTTCTACGATACCTAGGCGTCGCAAACAAGTTTTATCGACCGCATCTCGCTTCTTCCGCAACCTCATCGAGCAACCGTCACCCGCGCGCCGTCAGCGACGCAGCCCTCGCGCACGACGGCACTTTGTTGGGGCATTTTCTCCTCCCAGTGCACACGATCGGTGCAGCGCATTGTGTACAAAACTCTGGATGGACGTGCTGTAATGGACCGGCGGCGTGGGGTGCTATGGGCAAGCTGACCACACATGTCTTGAACGTTGCGGCGGGCATTCCGGCGGCCGGCATGCGCATCGAGTTGCGCGCCGCTGCCGCGGTAGCGAAGATGGTCGCCGACATGCCGCTCATCGGCGCTGCAGAGACCAACGCCCAAGGGCGTTGCGCCACGCCGCTGCTCGAGGGCGCCGCGTTCGGTATCGGCCGCTATGCACTGACGTTTCACGTGGCCGCGTACTTCCGCGCACTTGGATACGAGCTCCCCCAGCCGCCGTTTCTGGACGAAGTCGTCATCGCCTTCGGCATCGCCGATCCGCACCAGGACTACCACGTACCGTTACTGGTCTCTCCGTGGAGCTACTCCACCTATCGGGGAAGTTGACCGCGATGTCGCTGCCTGCCGGTGTAACCGCCAGCTCCGCAGAGACCCTGCGGTTCGTTCTGGACGGCCGGGTCGTGTGTATCGATCGGCCGCCGCCGACGATGACCCTCCTCGATTACCTGCGCGAGGTCGCAGGCCGACGCGGCACCAAGGAGGGATGCGCAGAGGGCGATTGCGGTGCGTGCACCGTCGTGCTCGGCGAACTGTCGAGTCGGGGCATCGACCTGTCGAGTCGGGGCATCACATATCGTGCGGTCAATTCCTGTATCCGGTTTCTGCCTACCTTGGACGGCAAGGAGCTCATCACCGTCGAGAGCCTGCAGCAACCCTCCGGCACTCCGCACCCCGTACAGCAGTCGATGATCGACCATCACGCTTCGCAATGCGGGTTTTGCACGCCCGGATTCGTGATGTCCCTGTTCGCCCTGTACCAGCAACGCACTCAGGCCAGCCGGGAAGAGGTGCTCGAAGCACTCACCGGTAATCTATGCCGCTGCACCGGTTACCGGCCGATCATCGATGCGGGCATGCGCCAGGGAGATTACCCCGAACCCGACCGCTGGAGCCGTGAGGACGCCCGATCCGCACAAAGGCTCGACACTCTCGAGCGCCTGGCGGACGAGCGCGATGCCGGCGCGTCACTCCGATATCCGGGCTACCACGCACCCCGTACTCTCGATGAACTGAGCGCGGCGCTCTTGGCGCACCCCGATGCCGTGGTGCTTGCGGGCGGCACCGACGTTGGCCTCTGGGTCACGAAGCAGCTGCGCGAGCTGCCCCATCTGATATTCCTCGGCGATGTGCCTGAGCTGGCGGTGATCGAGAACCGGAGGAAGGAATTGTGGATCGGCGCCGCAGTCACCCTGACCGACGCCTGGCCGGCTCTGCTGCGCCGGTTCCCCGAGCTCGAGGAGCAGGCGGCGCGCTTCGCCTCCCCGCCGATTCGTAATTCCGCGACCCTCTGCGGGAATCTCGCCAACGGCTCGCCCATCGGCGATTCGATTCCCGCCTTGATCGCGCTGGATGCGCGAATCGAGCTGCGCACGGGTGCCGCCGTTCGCAGGCTTGCGCTCGAGGATTTCTATCTCGGCTACCAGCAGAAAGCCTTGCGCAAGGGCGAGTTCATGACCGGCGTTGCGATTCCGGTCGCAGCCAAGGGCCGATTGCTCGGCAGCTTCAAGGTTTCCAAGCGCATCGACCAGGACATTTCCGGTGTATGCGCCACGTTCTGCGTGAGCCTCGACGGCGAGCGCGTACGAAGTGCGCGGCTCGCGTACGGCGGCATGGCCGCCACCGCCTGCCGCGCTCGCCACGCGGAACGCGCGCTCATCGAGCTCGGCTGGAGCTCGGCGGGGATCGAAGCCTCGAGCGCCGCGCTCGCCGTGGATTTCACGCCGCTGTCGGACCTGCGCGCGAGCGGCGCATATCGTCTCGAAGCCGCCGGCAACCTGTTGCGGCGCTTCTTTCTGCAAAGCCAAGGCGAGCGCGCTGCCCTGCGCACCGGCGATGCCCTGCGCACCGGCGATGCCCTGCGCATCGGCAGTGCCGCCCGATGAGCGTAGGCACGGCGCGGATCCACGACAGCGCACCGCTGCACGTCAGCGGCCAGGCCCAGTACTGCGACGATATTGTGCTGCCGCAGAACGCGCTGCACGCCGCCTTTGGCATGAGCCCCATCGCCCATGGCCGAATCGCGGTGCTCGATCTCGCTGCCGTTGCCGCGGCCCCCGGCGTTGCGGCGATCGCGGTGGCGGCCGACGTTCCGGGCGAAAACAATTATGGCGGCGCGGTGCACGATGATCCGATATTCGCTGAGGATCTGGTGCAGTACGCCGGACAGCCCCTCTTCGCCGTGGCGGCGAGCTCGATGCGCGCCGCACGCATCGCCGCCCGGCGCGCGAAGCTCGACTTGACGCCTCTGCCCGCGCTGCTCGACATCCGTGCGGCCCTGGCCGCCGAGAGCTACGTCCTCCCCAGCCAGACCATGCGGCGCGGCGATCCGCGGGAGCAGCTCAGATCGGCACCACGGCGCCTGATGTCCACCGTCGTGATCGGCGGCCAGGATCATTTCTACCTGGAAGGACACATTGCGCTGGCCATCCCGCAGGAAGATCGCGGCATGCTGGTACACAGCTCGACCCAGCATCCCACCGAGGTCCAGAGCGTCGTGGCTCACGCCCTGGGCTTGACTTCCAATCAGGTCGTCGTGCAATGCCGGCGCATGGGCGGTGGGTTCGGCGGCAAGGAGAGCCAGGCGGCGCTGATCGCGGCCGCGGCCGCCGTATTGGCTCGCAAGACCGGCAGGCCGGTCAAGTTGCGCCTTGACCGTGATACCGACATGGTGATGACCGGTAAGCGGCACGACTTCCTCGCCGACTACGAGGCCGGATTCGACGAAAACGGCCGGTTGATGGCGCTGTCGCTGATGCTCGCCTCGCGCTGCGGGTACTCGGCCGATCTTTCCGGACCGGTCAACGACCGCGCGATGTTTCACATCGACAACGCCTATTACTTGGAACACGTCGAGATCATTTCGCATCGCTGCAAGACCCACACCGTGTCGAACACCGCGTTCCGCGGCTTCGGCGGCCCCCAGGGCATGATGGTGATCGAGGCGGTATTGGATGACATCGCGCGCACACTGAATCTGGATCCGCTCGTTGTGCGACGTGCCAACCTGTACGGCATTGCCGAGCGCAATGTCACGCACTACGGCCAAGTGGTGGAGGCCAATAGGCTGCCCGAGATCATCGATCGACTCGAGCGCAGCAGCGAATACACCTTGCGCCGGGGCGAAATCCGCCGCTGGAACGCCGCCCAGCCCGTCGTCAAGCGGGGGCTGGCACTCACGCCCGTGAAATTCGGCATCGCATTCACCTCCACGCTGTTCAACCAGGCCGGCGCACTGCTGCAGGTCTACACGGACGGCACCGTGCTCCTGAATCACGGCGGCACCGAAATGGGCCAGGGGCTGCATGTGAAAGTGGCGCAGGTGGTCGCCGGCGAGCTGGGATTACCGCTCTCAGCCATCCGCATATCGGCGACCGATACGAGCAAGGTGCCGAACACCTCCGCCACGGCCGCCTCCTCAGGCTCGGATCTCAATGGCAAAGCGGCGCAAGCTGCAGCGATCACCATTCGCGAACGCCTCGTCGCCGTGGCATCCCAGAAGTACGGCGTTGCACCGGAGGAGGTTTGCTTCGCCGGCGGCCACGTGCAAGTGGGCGCAGAGCGGCTGACCTTTGCCGCGCTGGCGAAGAACGCACACGAAGCGCGCGTGTCGTTGTCCGCGACCGGTTACTACCGCACGCCGAAGATTCATTGGGACAGGGAGTCAAAGCGCGGCAAGCCTTTCTATTATTTCGCCTTCGGTGCGGCGGTCGCGGAGGTGGCCGTGGATACGCTCACCGGCGAGACGCAATTGTTGCGTGTCGACATCTTGCATGACGTGGGCGCCTCACTGAACCCGGCGATCGACCTGGGTCAGATCGAAGGGGGCTTTCTCCAGGGCGTCGGCTGGCTCACCTCCGAGGAGCTGTACTGGAACGGTGACGGCCAGCTCGGCACGCACGCCCCATCGACCTACAAGATTCCCACCGCCCGTGACTGGCCCGCGGATGCCCGAGTGGAATTGCTGCCGGCCGCGCCCAACAGCGAGGACACGATCTTTCGATCCAAGGCGGTGGGCGAGCCGCCGTTGATGCTGGCGATCTCCGTATTTCATGCCACTCGCGATGCCTGCGCGGCGTGCGGTCCCGGCGGGTGCTTGCCGGAGCTGACGGCGCCGGCGACGCCCGAAGCGGTGTTGCGCGCCGTCAGCGCGCTGCGCCGGAGGCACGCCGCATGAGCGCGCCGCACATCAGCTCCCGCCAGCGCGCATCCCCCTGGAGAGGCCCATGGCTGGTGCCGCTCTCGGGCCACTGGATCGACGCGGCACGAACGCATCTGTCTCATCACGCAGCGCTGGTGCGCGTGACGGTCACCGCACTGCGCGGCTCGGCGCCGCGCGAGGCCGGCGCGAGCATGCTGGTCGATGCGGTCGGCACGGTGGGCACCATTGGCGGCGGGCGGCTGGAATGGCACGCGGTCACTCGCGCGCGCGAGCTGCTGCGCGATGCACGCGCTGCGCCCGTGCGCATCGCCGACCTGATACTCGGGCCAGAGCTCGGGCAGTGCTGCGGTGGCCGCGTCGAGCTGTGGCTGGAGCGCCTGACGCGCAACGATGTTCACTGGCTCGAGGATGCGGCGCGCCGTTTGCGCGCGGAACCCGGACTCGCGATGGCGAGTGACCTGATCGACGGCACCGTTACCCATCGGCTGCTGCGGCACTCGTTCGCGGGAGCTGCGGCGGTGGAGCTCGAGCGTCGGCCGCGAGCGGGCCTCACGCTATTCGAGGCGTCGCGGCCGCGCCGCCCGGATCTGTGGATCTTCGGGGCCGGTCACGTGGGCCAAGCCCTGGTGCGGCTCTTGGCGGAGCTCGCGCTGTTCGAGATCGCCTGGATCGACTCGCGCGCGGAGTTGCTGCCCGGGAGCTTGCCCGAGGGCGTTACCCCGCGGGTTTGTGCCGCCCCGGCGGAACTGGCGGCCGGCGCGCCGCCGAGCACGCACTTCGTGGTGATGACGCACGATCACGCGCTCGACTACGAATTGTGTCGCGTGATCCTTGCGCGGGCGAATTCATCCTGGTTGGGCCTCATCGGATCGGCGAGCAAATCGGCACGCTTCAGATCGCGCCTGCTGCGCGACGGTCTGAGCCGCGAGACGCTGTCGAGACTTATCTGCCCGATCGGCGTACCCGGCATTTCAAGCAAGCTACCGGGCGCCATTGCCATTGCGATCGCGGCTCAGCTGCTGCAGCAGGCTACGCCGAAGCCGGCGCGCGGCGCGACCCCGCATGCCGAGATGGACCTGCCGGGCTGTGCCGGCGGTTGCGGCTCATGCGCCTCGGAGCGCCCAACGAATACATGAGCGCGTTTACGATGGAATTCCTGGGCTTGCTCGGCCGTTGGGTGCACCTCATCACGGGCATCGCCTGGATCGGTGCTTCGTTCTATTTCGTCTGGCTCGACGACCACTTGTTGCCCCCGATTGATGAGGTGCTCGTTCGCAAGGGAGTCGGCGGCGAGCTGTGGGCCGTGCATGGCGGCGGCTTCTATAACGCGCAGAAATATCGGCTCGCCCCGCAAGTCCTGCCCCGATCCCTGCATTGGTTCTATTGGGAGGCGTATTCGACGTTCCTGTCCGGGGTTTTCCTGCTGTGCCTGCTCTACTACGGGCAGGCCGAGATCTATCTCATCGATCCCGCCGTGGCCGCTTTGACCAAGCCCGAAGCGATAGCGATCAGCGTCGGCTTCATCGTCGGCGGCTGGCTGGTATACGACACGCTGTGCCGCAGCCCGCTCGTGCGACGGCCGGCTTGGCTGGCCGGTGTCATCGCGATCCTAGCGTGCGCCGCTGCCTACGGGCTGTGCCACCTCTTCAGTGGCCGGGGTGCGTTCATCCAATTCGGCGCCGTGTTGGGCACCATCATGGTTGCGAATGTCTTCTTCGTCATCATTCCCGGGCAGCGCGACATGGTACGGGCCAAGCAGGAGGGCCGCGAGCCGGACGCCCAAGCGGGCCTGCGCGGCAAGCTGCGGTCGGTGCACAACACCTATTTCACCCTGCCCGTGCTCTTTACCATGATCAGCAACCACTATGCACTGACCTTCGGCGCACGCCACAACTGGCTGGTGCTGATCGCGATCTCAACGGCTGGCGTATTGATACGAATGTACTTCGTGGATCGTCACAAGCGCCATCTGCGGGGCGGCAGGACTTCGCCCTGGCCGGCGCTGCTCGGCGTGCTCCTGCTGGCCGGCGTAGCCGCCGGGCTGGCGCCGCGCGCGGCGCCATCGAGCGCGGCGCCGTCCGCGATCGCCACGGACCCCACGATCGCCGCAGCCTCCACACCCGCGCAAGAGTTCTCCGTCGTGCAACACATCGTCGCCGAGCGTTGCGTGCCTTGCCACGCCGCCACGCCGACCCAGCCGGGATTTTCCGCTGCGCCCAACGGCTTGGTGCTCGATACGCGCGAAGCCCTCCTCGCGCACGCGACCGTGATCGCGCCGCAGGTGCAGACGCGAGCCATGCCGATCGGCAATCTCACCGGCATGACGGATTCCGAGCGCAGCCGGCTGCTCGATTGGATAGGGCATGGCGCGCCTCACTAAGGACGGCATCGACACGGCGGAAGTGCACGAACGCATCTGGAGTGCCATCGTGGACCACAGCCTGCCGCCCGAAACCCGCTTGGTGGAAAGCGAGCTCTGCGAGATATTTGGAGTCGGCAGGACGCGTGTGCGCCAAGTCCTGCAGCGGTTGGCACACGAACGGGTCGTGACGCTGATGCGCAACCGCGGCGCGATGGTTTCCAAACCCTCGGTGCGCGAGGCCCGCGAGGTATTCGCTGCGCGGCGGCTGATCGAGGCGAACATCGTCGAGACCTTCATCAAATCGGCGACGCGCAGGGACGTCAAGCGCCTGCAAGAACACGTCGCACGCGAGGAGGGGGCTTGGCAAGGCAACGATCGGCGCGCCATTCTGAAGCTCTCCGGGGAGTTTCATCTGCTGCTTGCCGAATCCGCGCACAACAGCATCCTGCTCGAGGTGCTTCGCGACCTGGTCTCCCGATCCTCGCTCATCATCGCGGTGTACCAGTCTCCCGGCGCATCGCCCTGCCCGCCGGACGCCCATCGCGAGTTGACGGCAACGCTGGAACGGCGCGAGCGCGCGGCCATCAAGCTGATGATTCAGCATCTGGACCATGTGTTCGCAGACCTCATGCTCGAGGATCGCACCGGTAACGGTATCGACTTGAAGACCGTGTTCGGTGTCCGGCAGTGATCCGCCCTCCGCCTCCCTACCCACGGAACCTGCGCGGCTACGGCCGCAAACCGCCGCATCCGCGCTGGCCCAACGGCGCCCGCCTCGCGCTGCAATTCGTGCTCAATCACGAGGAAGGCGGCGAGAGCTGCGTATTGGACGGCGATCCGGTGTCCGAGACGTTCCTTTCGGAGATCGTCGGCGCCGCGGCGTTTCCGATGCGGCACATGAGCATGGAGTCTTTATTCGAGTACGGATCGCGCGCGGGCCTCTGGCGCGTGCTGCGCGCCTTCGAGGAGCGCCGATTGCCCCTGACCGTGTTCGCCGTCGCACGGGCGCTGCAACGGCATCCGGAGGCCGTTGCAGCTTATCGTGAGCTCGGGGCCGAGATCGCGGCGCATGGATTGCGCTGGATCAGTTATCAAGAAATAAACGAGAGCACCGAGCGTGCCCATATGGCGGAGGCCGTGGACATTCTGAAAGAGCTCACCGGCGCCGCCCCGCTCGGTTGGTACACCGGACGCGACAGCCCCAACACCCGTCGGCTGCTCGTCGAGCACGGCGGCTTTCTTTATGATTCCGATTCCTACGCGGATGATTTGCCGTACTGGACCCGCATCGCCGATACGCCACATCTCGTCGTTCCCTATGCGCTGGACACGAACGACATGAGGTTCGCGACCGCGCAAGGATTCAACTCCGGGACCCAGTTCTTTGACTACCTCAAGGATTCGTTCGACATCTTGTACCGCGAAGGAGATCCGGTCGGGCTCGACTCGCCCAAGATGCTGTCGATCGGTTTGCACGCCCGCCTCTGCGGCAGGCCGGGCCGCGTTGCCGCGTTGCAGCGCTTCCTCGATTATGTCGACGCGCACGAACGCGTATGGATCTGCCGGCGGGTCGATATCGCCCGGCATTGGATCGCCACCCATCCTCCTGTCGAGCCCTCCGCCTCGCCATGATTGCGCTCGCGCAACTCAACTCGACGTCCGCGCAGGCCTTCGTCGCCGCACTCGCCTCGGTATTCGAGCATTCTCCCTGGGTTCCGGAGCGCGTCGCCGCGTTGCGGCCCTTCAATAGCACCATTGGCCTGCACAAGGCCCTATGCGAGGCGGTGTTGCAGGCCGAGGACGGGCTGCAGCTCGCCTTGATCCGGGCACATCCGGAGCTTGCCGGACGCGCTGCCCTTTCCGGCGATTTGACGTCCGCATCGACGAGCGAGCAGAAAGGCGCGGGTCTGTCCCTATCGGCCTTGACGCAACTGCAGTTTGCGCGCCTTAAATCATTGAACGCGGAATATGCAGACCGCTTCGGCTTCCCCTTCGTGCTCGCGGTCAAGGGACATACGCCCGACAGTGTGATCGAGACTCTGGCGAAGCGTGTGCGTCATGACGCGCAGGAGGAACGCCGCGTCGCATTACGGGAGATCTGCCGTATCGGATATTTTCGTCTGGCCGACCTGGTCGAGGAGCCTTTAGGGCATGCCGTCATCGCAATGGCCGAGGATCTGGCATCGTATAGCGAGGAAAGCGGCGCGCTGACCTGCTCGTATCTCACGCCCGCCCATCGCGCTACCGCCGCTCGTATCCGCGATTTCATGCTGGCGGCGGGGCTCGCCACCCACATCGACGCCGTGGGCAATGTCGTGGGCGTGCTCGAAGGCGGCGCCAATCCCAAGCGCATCCTCACCGGCTCGCACTACGATACCGTCATCAATGCGGGCAAATACGATGGCCGGCTCGGTATCCTCTTGCCCATCGCCGTGGCGGGCGCGCTGCGCCGCGCCGGATTGAGGCTGCCGTACGCGCTCGAGATCATCGCGTTTGCCGAAGAAGAGGGGATGCGCTTCAAATCCACCTTCTTGGGCAGCCGCGCCGTCGCCGGACGCTTCGACCTCGCCGATCTCGACAGTGTCGACGCACGCGGAACCCCATTGTCCGACGCCATTCGCGCTGCCGGTCACGACCTCGCGGCCATCCCCGCCATTGCGCGCGATGCCTCGCGGGTGGCGTGTTTCGTCGAGGTTCATATCGAACAAGGGCCGGTACTGCTCGAGGCGGCGCTGCCGGTGGGGGTGGTCACCCGCATCACCGGCAGCGTCCGCAGTGCCGTCACCGTCGAGGGCCTGTCGGGCCACGCGGGCACGGTGCCGATGACACTGCGGCGTGACGCCGCCGCCGCCGCCGCCGAAATGGTGCTCGCCGTAGAGAGCCGCTGCCGCGAACAACCGGACCTCGTCGGCACGGTGGGCCAACTCGACGTGCCGCGCGGCGCCGTCAACGTGATACCCGGCCGGTGCGAATTCAGCATCGACATCCGCTCCGGGAGCGATGCCCTGCGCGACGCCGCAGCTGCGGATGTCAGCGCCGCCCTGGCGGAGATCGCCGCTCGACGCCACGTCAAAGTCGACCAGCGCCGCGTCCTTCAAGCCGCGAGCGTGCCGTGCGCACCGGCGCTGCAGGACGCATGGGCCGCGAGCATCGAGCGCATCACGGGCCGCCCCGCGTTGCGGTTGCCGAGCGGGGCGGGTCACGACGCCATGATGATGGCGAGCCTCACCGACATCGGCATGCTGTTCGTACGTTGCGGCAACGGCGGCATCAGCCATCACCCCGAGGAGACGTTGAGCGCTGCGGACGCCGACGTCGCGGCCCGGGTGTTCCAGGATTTTTTGCTGCACTTCAAGGGACCGACATGACACCGGGCATCCTTGCGCGACATGCGGACGCCTCGCGTGCCCTTCCGTGCGGCAGATCCAGCGCGCTGCGCCTCGTCCTGACCCTCGGGCTGTATCTCGCCGGGATGCAGTTGAGCGGGGCCGCCGAGCGCTGGTTCGAGGAGGTCAAAGCCACCGCCACCCCCGTGCAGCTCTACCGGTTCCTCTATGCCATGCCCAAAGGTGGAGATCTGCACAACCATTTGGGGGGCGCCGTTCGTTCTGAATGGTTCTGGGATGCCGCGATGGCCGCGGAGCGGCGCGGCTACGTCTATTACACGCGGGTGCGCATCATGAACTGCGCACCCTATGGGCACGACGAGTTCGGCACCTCGAAGGCACTTTTGCTGTTCAAGGATATTCAGGCAAGCCGGTTCGAAACGCTCGATGCGTGCGGCAAGTCCGAGTTCAAACGGCTGCAGGACCTCGACGCGCGCGAGAAGCAGGCCTGGCTCGACAGCATGCGTCTCGATCAGAGCTATGAAGGGCGCAACGAGTTCTTCGAAGCGATCTGGGACCGCATCAATGCCCTGCTGCAAAATCCCTATCTGATTTGCGACGTTCTGGTGCGCAGCATGGATGCTTTCGGTCGCGAAGGCGTGGTCTACGTCGAGACTCAACAGGGCCTGCAGGGCGCGGTAAAGCCCGACGGCTCGCCGTTCGGCGTCGAGGAGGTCGCCGCCCTCTACCGGCAATGTCTCGCATCGCCGCGGGCCAAGGCCACCGGCGTGGAAGTGCGCTTCCAGAATTCGCTGCTCCGGTATTTGCCCGACGCCGAGCAGCGGCTGCGCGAACTGTATGCGATCACCGATCGTTACCGTGATCTGTACGTCGGCGTAAACATGGTGGGCCGAGAGGACAACGGCAAGGGTTATCCGCTGCGTTTTCTGCCGGTGCTGCGCGAGCTGCGCCACAAATATCCCGGCATCAATCTGTCCATCCACGCCGGCGAAGTGGATGAGCCGAACTATCACATACGCGACACGCTCCTGCTCGGCGCGCAGCGCATCGGCCATGGCGTCAACCTCATCACGGATCCCGAGACCATGGTGCTGATGCGCTACGGCCCCTACATGGTGGAGATCAATCTCATCAGCAACCTGTTGCTCGAGTACGTGAGCGACTACTCCCAGGATCCCTTTCCCGAATACCTGCGCATCGGAATTCCCGTCGCGCTGTCGACCGACGATCGCGGCATGTGGGATTCGAACCTGAGCGATGAGTTCTACGTCGCCGTGAAGGAGTTCAACCTGTCGTGGGAGGAGATCGTGAAGCTGGGCCGCAACTCGCTGTACTACTCTTTCCTCGACGCGCCCACCAAGGAGCGGCTGCTGGCCGGCTACGACAAGCGCATTGCGGCGTTCGCCCAGGCTTTTCAGCGCAAGGGCTGGGATGCTCTTGAGCGTGCGAAGCCCGTAAGCTACGGCTTTTTGTGCAGGCACTATCAGATTTGCCTGGCTCCCTGAAGCAGGCGGAAACGGAATGGCCCCCGCAATTCAGTCGCGACGAGCATTTCTCGGCAACGCCCTGCACACGCCGGCGCGCGGCCGGATCGAGTTCCTCCCGGCCGTCCTGATCGAGGTGAATGGCGCAGGGGATATCGAGGCGATCCATCGCAAAGACTCGCCGCAGGCCGGCGTCGTGGCGGCGCGCCACCGCGCGGCAGGCACCTTGGTGACGCTCGAGAGAAACCAGTACTTGCTGCCGGGATTCATCGATCTTCATGTGCACGCGCCGCAATGGCCACATCTCGGATTGGCGCTGGACCTTCCTCTCGAAGCATGGCTGCAGGCTTACACGTTTCCCCTCGAGGCGCGCTATGGGGACGTCGAGTACGCGCGCGGGGTGTACGAATCCCTGGTCGACGGATTGCTGGCGAACGGCACGACGACGGCCATGTATTTCGGAACCATTCATTTGGCGGCCACCCGGGCGCTTGCAGACATTTGTCTCAAGAGGTCTCAGCGTGCCCTCATCGGCCGGGTCGCGATGGATGATCCCGATCAATGTCCCGCCTTTTATCGGGACCCCTCCGCCGCCATCGCCGAGACCGAGACTAGGAGCTTCATCGGCTACGTTCGATCGATGCCGGGCAACGAGAACGGATTGATCCTGCCGGTGATCACCCCTCGCTTCATTCCCTCCTGTACCGATGAGTTGCTGTCGGGGCTGGGCCGGCTGGCGCGCGAGACGGGCTGCCACGTGCAAACGCATTGTTCGGAGAGTGACTGGGCCCATGAGTTCGTACTGGCCCGCTGTGGGGTCACCGATACGACCGCGTTCGGCCGGTTCGGATTATTGTCGAGGCGTACCGTGCTTGCGCATGGCAACTTCATCGACGGCCCCGATGTCGCAACGATTCTCGAGGCGAGGGCCGGAATCGCGCATTGTCCGCTGTCGAACGTCTATTTCTCCGATGCCGTGTTTCCACTGCGCCGCATGCTGGAGCAGGGCGTGCACGTGGGTCTCGGCACCGACATCTCCGGCGGCGCCAGTCCCTCGATACTGGAAAACGTCCGTCAGGCCGTGATCGCCTCCCGCAGCCTCGAATCGGGCGTTGATCCGCGGCTGCGCCGCGCATCGCGGCGCTCGCCCGGCTCGCGCATCGATGCGGCCACGGCGTTCTGGTTGGCTACCGCAGGCGGCGGCATTGCACTCGATCTGCCCATCGGACTGTTCCGCGAGGGATACCAATTCGATGCCGTTGTGCTCGACGGCCAAACGCCCGATGGCAATTTGCGTCTCGAGGCGAGCGCCACGCCCGAGGACCTATTGCAGAAGATCGTCTATCACGCGACGCGCGCCGACATTAAAGAGGTATGGGTCGCGAACCGGCGCGTGCACGCGCGGAGCGCCGCACCCCAGGGGGGATGAGGTATGCCCATATCCAAACAGCCCACTCATGGCCCTGAGCGGAGAGATCTTTTATGGAAACTGTGAGAGCGGTTTGTGCTCACGATTGTCCGGATACGTGTTCTCTGCTCGTTAAAGTGGAGAACGGTCGGGTCATCGAGGTTCGAGGCGACCCCGACCATCCGTTCACAGCCGGCTTCGCTTGCACCAAAACCAATCGCGATGCTGAACTGATCAACTCACCCGAGCGGCTATCCGTGCCCTTGCGTCGTGCCGGCCGTAAAGGGCAGGGGGACTTTACCCCTATCACCTGGGATGCAGCATTGGACGAGATCGCGGATCGGTGGCGCGCAATCAGCGATGAATCCGGGCCGCTCGCCATTTTGGGGTATGCCTACAGCGCACACACGGGACTCATGAATCGCGGTTTGTTAAACGGGGTGTTTCACGCACTCGGCGCAAGCCGCCTGGAGGCCGGCACAGTCTGCGACAGTTGCGCGATCGAAGCTTGGAATGCAACGTTGGGGCCGGTCGGTGGCGCCGATCCTGAATCCGTAGTCGATTCGGATCTGCTCATATCTTGGGGCTGCGATCTCATCACGACGAACGTCCATTTGTGGGCAAAAATTACGCGAGAACGCAAGCGCGGGCTCAAAGTCATCGTGATCGATCCGCATCGCAGCCGAACTGCCTCGAGTGCGGACTGGCACATCCCGATTCGAGTGGGGACCGATGCCGCGCTCGCGCTTGGGGTCATGCACATCCTCGTCCGCGATGATTTATGTGATCGCGCATTCATCGCGGAGCATACGCTTGGCTTTGATCGATTAGAAACGGAGGTATTGCCGCGGTTCGCTCCCGAGCGCGTGGCCTCGATCACCGGACTCAGTATCGAGGACATCGAGCGTTTTGCGGCGGCTTATGGGACCGCGAAGGCATCCTTTATCCGGCTGGGTGAAGGCATGACCCGCTTGGCTCACGGCGGCCAGGCGTTGCGCGCCGTTGCTTTGTTGCCCGGAGTGACCGGGGCGTACGCTAAGCAGGGGGGCGGGTCTTTGCTTTACACAGGGGATTTTTGTGAGATGAACCTTGCCGTGGTCGGGCAGCCTTCGGGACCCGCCACGGCTCGGACGATCAATCATTTGCGGCTGGGTCAAGCGCTGCTGGAAGAGAAAGATCCGACGATCCGAAGCATCTTCATCGCCAGCAACAATCCCGCGGTCACCTGTCCCGACGCGGGTAAAGTCCGGCGCGGGCTGGCGCGCGAAGATCTGTTCACCGTAGTTCACGATCCCTTCATGTCCGTGACGGCACGCTATGCCGACATCGTACTGCCCGCCGCGTTGTATCTCGAGACCGAAGACGTTTTTCGATCCTACGGTAGCTACTACGTTCAATACGCTCCACGGGCCGTGGCGCCGCATGCGCAGGCATGGTCCAACTTTCGATTGGCCCAGGCGTTAGCGAAAATCATGCACCTCACCGCTCCGGTGTTTCAGATGCCTGAGCATGAAGTCTTGCGCGAGCTGCTGCGCGGTGCGATCGGCAGCGCAGCGCTGGACCCGGATGAAGTGTCCAAAGGGCTCCCCATTAAAGTCGCCCCTGAGGGCGGCCAACGATTCTTGACCCCTTCCGGCAAACTCGAATTCTATTCGGCCTATCTGCACGCCAAGCACGTGGCACCCATGCCCGATTGGGCCGAAGACGCTGTTGAGAAACAGCAGGCGGCCCTTTGGCCGCTACGCTTGCTCACCGCGCCCGGCTATTTTCAGCCGCACACCACTTACTCCGGAGTGGCGATATTGCGGCGACAGGAAGGCGTGCCCGTCGTTGTTTTGCATCCTCACGACGCACAATCCCGCAATCTACGAGACGGGCAACGAGTGCGCGTTTTTAATGATCAAGGCAGCATCGGACTCGTACTACACATCAGTGACGAGGTTCAAGCCGGAGTTGCATTCGTGCCGGGGCAGCGGCGCGACGATGAAACCGTGTCGGGAACGATTAATATGCTCTGCTCCGATCGATACACTGATATGGGTGAGGGCGCTACCTACCAAAGTACTTGGCTGGATGTGGCTCGATGGGAGAACGATGAGGCGACACCCCGCCTCAAGCGCCGCGGTTGACTGCGACGTACGCCTCGATGGCTCCCAGCCAGCGGCGCTTGTCGGCGGGCGCGAGAAACGAGGCCTCGATGGAGTTTCGGGCGAGGAGCGTCAACTGCTCCCGCGTCAGCGCCAGCGCTTGCTGGACCGCGAGATAATTCTCGAGCAAATAGCCGCCGAAATACGCAGGATCGTCGGAGTTCACCGTGACGCACAGGCCGCGCTCGAGCAGACGCTTGAGATTGTGCGATTCGAGCCTATCGAACACACGCAGCTTGACGTTCGATAGCGGACACATCGTCAGGGGTATGCGCTCGCGCGCGAGGCGCTCCATCAGCTCCTCGTCCTCCTCGCAGCGCACGCCGTGATCGATACGCAGCACCTTGAGAACATCCAGCGCTTCACGAATGTACGCGGGTGGACCTTCCTCGCCGGCATGCGCGACGGCCGGCAAACCTTCTCGTCTGGCGCGAGCGAATACCTCGCGGAATTTCGTCGGCGGGTGTCCCGATTCCGAGGAATCGAGGCCAACCGCCTCGATGGCGTCGCGGTGAGGCAGAGCCTGCTCGAGCGTGCTCATCGCGTCGGACGCGCTCAGGTGACGCAGAAAGCACGGAATCAGCCGAAACGTCATGCCCGCTTCGCGTTCGGCCTCGAGCAATGCGCGGCGCATACCGGTGAGTACGGTGTCGAAGGCGACGCCGTGCGCGGCGTGAGTCTGCGGATCGAAGAATATCTCGACGTGCACCACCCCCTGCGAGCGGGCCTTGCCGAGATACGCCCGGGTCAATAGATAAAAATCCTCCTCGTCCCGCAAGACATCCGCCCCGGCATAATAGATGTCGAGAAAGGACTGCAGATTGGAAAACTGATACGCACGCCTGAGATCATCCACGCTCGCATGCGCCAACCGTACCCCATGCTTGGCGGCCAATTGGAAGGCCAGCTCGGGTTCGAGCGTCCCCTCGATGTGCACGTGGAGCTCGGCTTTCGGCAATCCCCGGATGAACTCTGTGATTGCCGTTTTCATGGAGGACTGGGCTGCACGTGACTCCCGAGAAAATGAGGATTGGCTTGGACATTAGCACGCCGCGATCTTCGAACCGGCACAGGTTTGGCTGAAGATTAATCCGTTGACACTATTTCGGCCGGCTGACATATTCTTAGGTGTTTTGAGCTCAATCCGTATCACCGCCGGCAACTATCGGTTCCTCGCCCTCCCCCATCCAGAGGCGCCGCGCACCGTCGCCGCGTTCACGGCGTTGCTACCCTATAGGCAGAAAATAATCCATGTGCGCTGGAGCGGCGAGGCCTGCTGGATCCCTCTTGGTGACTTCGACCTGAAAACCGGCTTCGAAAATCACACGAGCCACCCGTCGGTGGGCGATATCCTGTTCTACCCGGGAGGCTTCAGCGAGACCGAGGTTTTGATTGCCTACGGCAGCTGCTCCTTCTCGAGCAAGGTAGGGCAGCTCGCCGGCAATCATTTCCTCACCATCGTGGAGGGCCAGGAGAATCTGCGGCCGCTCGGCGTCGAAGTGCTCTGGGGCGGGGCGAAAGACATTCTGTTCGAGCAGGTTTAGCTCCCCGCGAACAACCCCTCCCGCTCGATGAACTCGACCACCGCCGAAAGGCCCTGTCCCGATTTCAGATTCGTGAACACGAACGGCCGATCGCCCCGCATGCGTCTTGCGTCCCGATCCATCACCTCGAGCGAGGCGCCGACCATCGGCGCAAGATCGATCTTGTTGATGATCAGTAAGTCGGATTTTGTGATCCCGGGGCCGCCCTTGCGCGGGATCTTATCGCCGGCCGCCACGTCAATCACGTAGAGCGTCAGATCCGATAGCTCGGGACTGAATGTCGCGGCCAGATTGTCGCCGCCGCTCTCGACAAATATGAGATCCAGCGCGGGAAAACGCGCGGACAGTCGGGATACCGCCTCGAGATTGATCGAGGCGTCTTCGCGAATGGCGGTGTGCGGACACCCGCCGGTCTCCACGCCGAGGATTCGGTCGGCCGGCAACGCTTCGTTTCGAACCAGAAACTGCGCGTCCTCCTCGGTGTAGATATCGTTGGTGACCACGGCGATTTCATGCCGATCGCGCATCGTGCGGCACAACGCGAGTGTCAGGGCCGTCTTACCGGATCCTACCGGGCCGCCGATGCCGACTCGCAACGGAGATATTTTCTGCGTCACGTCACGACCTGAAGAGCCGGGAATATTGCGTCTCGTGCCGCGAGGATAAAATCGCGAGGCCCGGACTGAAATTAGAGTAACCGTCGCTCGATGCGTCGCCGATAGCGTCCGCCCCGGTCCCGCCCGAGTCCAAATCGGCCGCCGCCCCGGCGATCCTGGACCCTATCGCGAGCAAGACGCGTTGCCCCGCGGATTGACCGAGCGGCACCGCTTTCATCGCCACCAGCACCTGGTTCTCCGCCCACGTCCAGAGGTAACCCATGACGGACTCCCGCGGTTGAATGTCCCATGCCGTAGCCGCCGCGCTCCATACACAAGGCAAACTCAGGTCAGGAATCGCGCGCAGCGTATCGACGGTGTCTTGCGGGAAATCCGGCAGGACACAGAGGAGCGCGCGCAGGGAGAAACCCATCTGCACAGCCGCCGCGCGAAGCTCGGCGGACTCCCGGCTCGACAGATACTCCTCATTCAATGCCGCCACGGCCGCCGGGTCGCTCCGCGCCCAAGCCACCGCCATGGACACCATGTACGGGATCTCGAACGACTTCACCGAGAACTCGAGGACATCCGAGACCCAACGCAACAGGGAGCCCTCGTCCCTCACGACTTCGTGCTCGATGGCCGCTTCCAATCCCTGAGAATGGCTGTAGCCGCCGATGGGCAGAGCTTGACTGCAGAGTTGCAAGAGCCGCGCGAGCGCGATGAGCCTCATCGCAAGGGATACTCGTGAATCTTCGGTTGGATCAACGGCATTTGACTGCCATGGGCATGATGGTGCCCGTACGCTCCGGCTTCCGGCTCGAAGGGCGCGCGCACGGCGGTGACCTGCAACCCCAGTCCCTTCACCATCTCCTCGAGGACGTGATCGTTGAGGAAGCGCAGCCGGTTCGCCATGACCTCTACTGCCACGTGGCGATTGCCGAGATGAAATGCCGCCCTTGCGATCGCTTTCGGGTCGTCGCTCGAGGCTTCGAGAAGCGACTCTTCGGCGGCGATGATCACGACCTCGCGGCCGTCCTGAGTTCGCACCCGGTCCCCGCCGCGGAGCAACCGACCGCGCTCCACGACCAGCGCCGCCTGCTCGCCGCTGTCGAGCCGGAGCAACAGACGACTCTTGCTGCGCGCATCGAAGCTCAAATGAACGGCATCGGCCTCAGGCGTCATCGGCGCTAGAAAAGGAAATAACGCTGCGTCATAGGCAAGCTCGCTGCAGGCTGGCAAGTCAAGAGCTCACCATCCGCACGTACCTCATAGGTCTCGCTATCGACTTCGATGTGCGGTTGCGCGGCGTTGTGGACCATGTCGGACTTTCGCAAGGCTCGTGTGGCCCGCACGGCTTCGACCCGTTTGCAGAGACCGAGCGCCTTCAACTCCGGACTCTCGAGGGCCGCGCTCGAGACGAAGGTCAGCGATTTCTCGAGCGCCCCGCCGAAGGAGCCGAACATGGGCCGATAGTGCGAGGGCTGCGGCGTCGGAATGGAGGCATTGGGGTCGCCCATGGGCGCCATGGCAATCATGCCGCTCTTGATGACGAGACTGGGTTTGACCCCGAAAAACGCGGGCTTCCAGAGGACGAGGTCCGCCAGTTTCCCCACCTCGACGGAGCCGATCAGATGCGCGACGCCGTGCGTGATCGCCGGATTGATGGTGTATTTGGCGATGTATCGCTTGATGCGTGAATTGTCGTTGCCGGGCGAGTCACCAGGCAAGCTGCCGCGTTGCTCACGCATTTTGTGCGCGGTCTGCCAGGTTCGCATGATCACCTCCCCGACGCGGCCCATGGCCTGGGAGTCCGAGGACATCATCGAAAAGGCGCCGATGTCGTGCAGGATGTCCTCGGCGGCGATCGTCTCGCGGCGGATGCGGGATTCGGCAAACGCGATATCCTCGGCTATCGCCGGATCCAGATGATGACACACCATGAGCATGTCCAGATGCTCATCGATGGTATTGATGGTGTAGGGACGCGTGGGGTTGGTCGAGCTCGGCAGCACATTGCCGTACGAGGCGGCCTTGATGATGTCGGGAGCGTGTCCGCCCCCCGCCCCTTCGGTGTGAAACGTGTGAATCGTTCGCCCGGCGATTGCCGTCAGCGTGGCTTCGAGGTATCCGGATTCATTCAGCGTATCGGTGTGAATTGCGACCTGCACGTCCATCTCGTCGGCCACTCGAAGACAGTTATCGATTGCCGCCGGTGTCGTCCCCCAATCCTCGTGGAGCTTCAGGCCCACGGCGCCGGCGCGAATCTGCTCGCGAGCGGGCTCCGGCACGCTCACGTTACCCTTGCCGAGGAATCCCAGGTTCATCGGAAAGGCTTCGGCCGCCTTGAGCATGCTGCGAATGTGCCACGGACCGGGTGTACAGGTGGTCGCACTCGTCCCGGCAGCGGGCCCCGTGCCGCCGCCGATCATCGTCGTCACTCCGGAGGTCAACGCTTCCTCGATTTGCTGCGGACAGATGAAATGGATGTGCGTATCGACACCGCCGGCGGTCAAAATCATTCCCTCACCGGCGATGATTTCGGTCGCCGCGCCGATGGGAATGGTCACTTGAGGCTGAATATCCGGATTTCCGGCCTTGCCGATCCCCCAGATAGCACCCATCTTGAGACCGACGTCGGCCTTGCAAATGCCCCAGTGGTCGACGATGAGGGCATTGGTGATCACGGTATCTGCAACGGCGTCGCTCGTACCCTGCCCCTGCCCCATTCCATCGCGGATGACTTTGCCGCCGCCGAATTTCACTTCCTCTCCATACACCGTGAAATCCTTTTCCACCTCGACGAATAGCGCGGTATCGGCGAGACGCACTCGATCCCCCACTGTCGGGCCGAACATCTCGGCGTAAGCCTGACGGGACATCTTCAAGGCCATCAAAGATTCCCCATGACTTTGCCTTGAAAGCCGACGACCCGGCCGAGTCCGGCATAGCGAACCAAGCGCACGGTGCGCCCTTGGCCCGGCTCGAAGCGCACCGCCGTACCGGCGGCAATATCCAATCGATAGCCACGGGTCGATTCCCGATCGAATCGCAGGCTCGAATTCGTCTCGAAAAAATGGTAGTGCGAACCGATCTGAATGGGCCGGTCGCCGGTGTTCTCGACGTGCACCTCGAGCGTGGCGCGATCCGTGTTGATCTCGATGTCTCCGGATGTCACGAGGATTTCGCCTGGAATCATCGAGCCTGCCTTTAGACGATGGGTTGGTGCACGGTGACGAGCTTGGTCCCGTCGGGGAACGTCGCCTCCACTTGAATCTCGGAGATCATCTCCGCAATGCCTTCCATGACCTCGCCGCGCGTGATGACGGTACTGCCATAGCTCATGAGCTCCGCCACGGTCTTGCCGTCGCGCGCGCCCTCGAGGATCGCGCTGGTAATCAAGGCGACGGTCTCCGGATAGTTCAGTTTCAAGCCGCGCGCCCGGCGACGCTCGGCGAGCAACGCGGCGGTGAAGATGAGCAGTTTGTCCTTTTCGCGCGGCGTCAATTCCATGCATCACTCGATGATCAGCAAGCCCAAAGTCGCGGCGCCACGGCCGGCTGACGGAGAAGGGCCGGACGCAGTGCCGTCCAAAGAGAAGTGAACCAACTAAAAGCATCCTGTGATGAGTGGCCCAGATAGCGCGCCAGCAAGACCCTCGGCAGCGTAGTCACTCCGACCCGCGAGTCGTCGCCGCTCGGAACCATGGTGCGGCAAGCGGCCAGTAATTCGGCATTGACGTCGGAGCCTGCCGCGACGAACGTGCCGCTCACGCTGTATCCGCCGAGCCCCACGGGCGAGGAGTCGAAGCCGCTGCCGGCCAGGATATTGGCGCGCTCGCACCAGAGCGGGTGTCCCGCTTGCCGAATGCGGGTATTGAGGCGCAAGCGCCCGGCGTGCCACCCTTCCCCGGAGGCACGCCGGCCGAAGCACAGGATCTCCCAGCCGAGAAACTGCGCAGTGGGCGCCAACTCCACATCGAGCTCCATCCGCGGCTTCGAGCCATCGAAGAGAATATTCTCTCGGGGCAGCCATTCCAGAGCCGCATCCGCCTCGACCGAGAAATGCAATTGCTGCTCCGACTCGACTCGTGGGCAGCGATACCACTTGGTTGCACCACAGGTGGTCATTGAGACCCTGGACCCGGGATCCAATCGGGCGGCGATGGCGAGTGCATCCCCGCCTGCAACTCCTCCCGGGGGGTGCAGCACGGTGACATGGCAGATCCCGGAACCGTCCGGGTAGAGCGCTTTCTGAACCTGGAGAGGTCCGCGATGCGACTTGGCCGCCAGCAGCGTTCGATTTTCGCGGCGGACAAAACGCAGGTCCAGATTGGCTCGCCACTGCACGTCCGCCGCCCCAATTTGGGGCAATGACGAGGTCGATTTTCTCTGTGCATCCAGAATCGAGGGGTACAAGTAATCGCACCCGTGATTTCGTTCGTAGGAAGCCGAGTATGCCAGCGTTCGGCAAGTACCGCTTCGAAATCATGGTGCCGTGCGCGCCTCGCGGCGCGCTAGAATTCGGTTATGGGGATGGTGCCATTCGTGATCCCGGCATGAGCAGCTCGGCACGCGTATCGCGCGCCGATGAGGCGCGCCGCCTGATGTCTTTGACCGACTTGACCAGCCTGAACGACTCGGATGATGCGACCTCGGTGCGTGCCCTATCGGTACTCGCCTGCGGGGCTCCGGTAAAACTCGCCGCCGTTTGCATCTGGGCGCGGTGGATTCCCGTGGCGCTGGAAGCGCTGCAAGGCAGCGGCATTCCCGTGTGCGCAGTCGCAAATTTCCCGACCGGCGCCGCGGCACCCGACCTCGCGGCGGCGGAGACCGCCGCAGCCGTCGCGGCAGGGGCATCCGAGGTGGATGTCGTTTTTCCGTACCGAGCGATGCTCGCGGGGGATTCGGGCGTAGGGTTGACTCTGGTGCGCGGCTGCCGCGAGGCGTGCGGAGAACGTGCGCTCCTCAAGGTCATTTTGGAAACCGGACAACTTAAGAGCGCCGAGAACATCCGTCATGCGGCAGAAATTGCGATCGAGGGCGGAGCGCACTTTCTCAAAACTTCCACGGGCAAGACTCAACCTGCAGCCACGTCCGAGGCAGCGGGTATCCTGCTCGAGGTGATCGCGGCGGCAGCCCGACGTGGCCGGTCCATCGGCTTCAAGGCCGCCGGCGGCATCCGCGCGATCGATGCCGCTTGGGTTTATCTCACGCTGTTCGAGGAGCGCTTTGGCACGGGGAGCGCCTCGGCGCGTAATTTCCGGATAGGAGCATCGGGATTGTTCAAGGAATTCATGGCCGCGGCCGGCGCTTGAGCCTTAAAGTCCACCTGGGGAGGAATTGCGTGCCGAGCTCACCTCGCATTGCCGTGATCGGCAGCGCCAACACGGACCTCACGACGTTCACCGATGTTTTCCCGCGTCCGGGTGAGACCTTGTTCGGCAGGAACTTTGAAATGGGTTTCGGCGGCAAGGGGGCGAATCAGGCGGTCGCATCGCGGCTTTGCGGCGCGGAGGTGTTGATGGTGGCCAAAGTCGGCGGCGACCTGTTTGGGCGGGCGACGCTCGACAACTTCAACTCGTTTGGCATCGACACGAGGCACGTGCAAATCGTCGCTGACGCTCCGACGGGAGTGGCGCCGATCTTCGTCGAGCCCAACGGCCAGAATCGAATCATCGTGGTCAAGGGTGCCAACGACCGGCTGACGCCGGCCGACGTCGATGCGGCGGCGGCGGATTTACGGGACGTCGATGCGATCATCTTGCAATTCGAGATTCCGCTTGAAACGGTCTATCACAGCATCCGCTTTGCGCGCGCTCACCATATCCGCTGCATCGTCAATCCGGCGCCGGCAATCCCGGCGGAGCTCTCGGCGCTGACCGCTGCGGACATTTTCATCCCGAACGAGAGCGAAGCCGAGCTGATCAGCGGACAGCCGGTCCGCTCGGACGCGCAGGCCGCCGCCTGCGCCGCCGCCCTGCTCGAGAGCGGGTTTCGGCGCGTGGTGATCACCTTGGGCGCGCGTGGGTCACTCGTGGCCGATGCCGCGGGGCACACGCGCGTGCCGGCCTTTCCGGTCAGCTCCGTCGACACTTCCGGTGCGGGGGACGCATTCATCGGGAGCCTGGCGGTGTTTCTTGCCGAAGGCGTGCCGGAGCAGGAAGCCCTATCACGCGCCAATCTCTACGCCGCCTTGTCGACGACCCGGGTTGGAACGCAGAAGTCATTCCCGCGGCGGGCTGACTTCGAAACGGAATGGCACCGGCGCAAGAGCGGGCCGTCGCGGGCCTAAAGTTTGAATTCGCATAGCGAAAGGATTCGAGATCATGTTTGTCGTGCATAGTTATCCCTTGGCCGTTGTGTTTTGCGTGCTCACGATGTTTTGTTGGGGGTCGTGGGCGACGACCCGAAAGCTGGCGCGTCCTGACTGGCGCTTTGAGCTGTTTTACTGGGACTACACGCTGGGCGTGTTGCTGATCACGCTGTCATTCGGGCTCACGCTGGGCAGTAGCGGCACCGAAGGTCGAGGGTTTTTTCTGGATCTATCGCAAGCCTCGACTGCCTCCGTCATCGCGGCGCTGCTTGGCGGCGTAATCTTCAATCTCGCGAACATTCTGCTCGTCGCCGCGATCGAGGTTGCCGGCATGGCGGTTGCCTTTCCGGTGGGGATCGGGCTCGCGCTGATCATCGGCGTGATCATGAACTACCTCGCCGCGCCCATCGGCAACGTGACCCTCCTCTCCGCAGGCGTTTTCCTGGTCATCCTGGCAATCATTCTGGATGCTTTGGCCTATCGACGATTGGCGGGCGGGACGTCGGGCGCCGGCGCCAAAGGCTTGAGTCTATCCGTGGCATGCGGCGTGTTCATGGGAATCTTCTATCGCTTCGTTGCCGCTGCGATGTACGCCGATCCGGCTCATGCAACGAGCGGCAAGATGGGTTGTTACGCGGCGGCCTTCGTATTCGCCTTAGGCATCGTGCTCTCGAGCTTCGTCTGGAATATCCTCGCGATGAAAAAGCCCCTGATCGGCGACCCCGTCGGCTTTCGCGACTACATTGCGGGGAACCTCCGCACGCACATGATCGGGGTATTGGGCGGCCTGATCTGGGGAGCGGGCACGTCCTTCAACCTCATCGCCGCGGGGCGTGCCGGCTTCGCGATTTCCTACGGGCTGGGGCAGGGTGCCACGATGATCGCCGCATTCTGGGGCGTATTCGTCTGGAAGGAATTTCGCGCTGCGCCGGCCGGCACCTCCGCGTTGCTCGCGGCCATGTTCGGGAGTTTTCTCATCGGACTTGCGCTCATTGTCCTCGCGCGCAACGTTTGATCAGAGTCCGGCGGCACGCAGAGCATCCGCCGCCCGCCGCATGTAATCGAGGTGTTGATCGATAGCGGTGAAATTCTGGCCCATGGTCACGACGGACGCGTGAGTGCCGCCGATATCGCGCCAGCGCGACGCCGTGTCGACGACGTCCTTGAGGCTCTTCGCCCGCAGCATATTGCAGTGCAATCCGAAGCCCTCGGCGGGCCGCGCCGCGTCCTTCAAGTACTGTCGCAACTTCGACGCCTGTTCAAAGGCGTCGGCAGCGCCATCGGCGAAAATGAACCCGTCCGCGAGAGCGGCGGCGCGCCGCAGCGCCACGTCCGCGAAACCACTCAGCCAGATCGGAATCGGGCGCCGCGGCCGCGGGTTTAAAGCTGCCCGATCGACCCGGTCGAACGCACCGGTGAAATTCACCAAGGGTTCCGACCAGAGACGGCGCAAGAGCTCGATCTGCTCGGCGACCCGTTTACCGCGAACATGGAAGGCTTGACCCAAGGACTCATACTCGACGTAGTTCCAGCCGAGGCCGACGCCCAGCCGAAAGCGCTCGCCCGAGAGCAGATCGAGATCAGCCGCCTGGCGCGCAACGAGCACGGTCTGACGCTGGGGTAGTATCAGGATGCCCGTCACCAGCTCGATCCGTTCGGTGATTCCGGCGAGATACGCAAGCATCACGAACGGATCGTGAAACGGGTCCTTCTCGGTGTAAGGGCCGGTGAGCTTCGGCGTGCGGTCGTGGGTTGCACCGAGCACATGGTCGTACGTCAATAGATGGTGGTATCCCAGCTCCTCCGCGGCCACCCCGATGCGGTGCACCGCCGCCGGATCGCCCTTCAGCTCAGTCTGCGGATAAATGACGCCAATCTTCATGACTATTTTCCCGCTCATCGCCTCGTGGAGTTCCGCGGGATCTCGTCCCGACTCTAGTTCGCCGCGTGCTCCATCCGCACGGCGCGGGAACAGTCATCGAGCCGTGCGTCGGAACCCCCGCATGCTCGTTCGTGGTAGGTCGCCGCATGCTCGTGCGTCTTTGAGCGCTTTTCCGTCATCACCCCCGGTGAGGGGACGAGCAGGGCTGCGCCGGCGAGCACGAATAAAATACCCAAGGCGCGCAGGCCGAATGTTTTGACGACTTCGATACTCATGACGGCATTCCCGAGCGAGAATGCTACATCGGTGTGACAGCCGAGGGGATGACAAAACGTGTTAATAAATGGTCCTCCCGGGGCCTCTGCGCGCTTCACGAATGCTGCAGGGCGGATCGTCAGAATCTCAACCGAGCTTCGGCCATGACGCTGCGATAGATTCCCTCGCCTGCTTGCGAGCTCGGATACTCATAATGATGAGCGTGGAGCAAATTGAGTCCGTTGACGGACAGCTCCAGCGACTCGTTTGCCCGCCAGCCAACGCGGCCATTCAATTCGTAATAATGGGGAAAGGCCGGATCAGGCAGCGCACCCACATAACGGAACGTCGCCTCCAGGGCTAGGTGATGGCTCAAGTCCATCGAGGACGCCAAGTCGGCATGCGAGCTCGGATCATCGCCGGCTTCGGTGGTGCCTAAAAGGCCGATCGATCCGGGTTTGAACCGCAGCTGCTCGTGCAGGGCGGTGAAACCCGGCGACAAGCGCCACCACGGAGTCACCTGCCAGTTGGCCCAGCCTTCGACGCCATAGGTGTCGCCGCGCATGAGATTACCCCAGTACAGGGGGAAGAAACTTGTGGGGGAGGTATGCTCGATGGTACGCAAATCATCATAGTCATTGTAGAAGACGGTGAGCGAGAACGACAGCGTGCCGGCAGCCGCGATCCGGGCCCCTGTCTCGTAGGCCTTCACTTCTTCGGGGTGAATGTCTCGATTGCCGACGAGGCCGATG